>Ga0131853_10009286_pt1 | contig 17987 bp, 17 predicted proteins | sample TergutLab28metaG_FD_92764 | JGI IMG/M metagenome (GOLD analysis project Ga0131853, IMG submission 92764) | Labiotermes labralis P1 segment gut microbial communities from Petit-Saut dam, French Guiana - Lab288 P1 (version 2) (version 2) | ecosystem: Host-associated > Arthropoda: Insects >... | reverse complement strand
CATGCTGGCAAGTGTTTGAATGTAGGATAAAGTGAAATCAGTACCAAAGGTTGTGCCTGGACGGAAACTTAAATCTTCCATAACACGTATGTTCCTCGTACCCATCAAATGTACTGCACCTTGTCCCCCACCACCAGGACCACCCACGTTTACACCGCCAATCTCCATTCTTGTCTGTAAGATTTCTGCATCTACCGTTGGCAGCATAACAACGTGAGCGGCTGTGAATGGATTGCGCCGGGTATCTGTTAATATCTCCTGAGCAGAAACACCTGCTGTATAAATACCACTTCTTGTTTGGGTCAGGTTTGTCCCCGAAACATCAGCGTTCAAAAAGGGAAGGACAGCCACGGTATGCAAAATTAGAACAACGGCGACTGTTATAAAAAGACCTATCAAGATTCTAAAAAGGTCAGCTAATACCATTGGTTATCCCTCCTTTACGGTATCCATTGATTTACATCAGGCTCATCTTGGTCTTGAAATCTGTTTCCTGTGTTTCGAATTCCACGTTCAAAATTCCATGTACGCAAATGATTGTCAGAAGCAAACCCTCGTGTCTCAAGCACTTCATGTGTCATAGCGGTTAACTGTTCCACATTTAAAGTCACTCTGTCGTGCCTTTGTAGATTCAAAGGTGCGTCCATTCTTGCGAAAGAACCATCTTGAGAGTTTAAACTGTGGACCAAGTGGTAACGTCTAGACCAATCTATACCGCCTTGCGGCGTAGCATGATGTGTGTTAGGTGTAGGTAACAACCTCTCAACAGTAAAGGTTAAGGAGAAAGTTCCTCCTGTTACTCCAAGCGATTGTAATAAACGGTCATAATCGTCGGGAATGATAAACCCTGCGTCTGCAACCCTATCCATAAAATCTTGAAGCAACTCATTAACTTCTCTTTCTGCCTGTGTTCCAGTGTAATGGACTTGGCTAATTGTTAAAACGTATATCACCCCAAAGGCCACGATGGCGATGGTTATAATTGTAGCTAGAAGCCCTCTCAATTAACCCACCTCCTTAATGTGTAAACAAGAGTGCTATCGGCGCTCCGGACCCGTCTTGCAAAACCCTTGCGTTGAATCGCAACGATGCAGAACGACCTCGAATTATATTATTTAACTCCACTGTGTCTGCAGGAGTTGATGTAAATATCAAACACGTACAACCGACAATAGGAGGTACCTCTGTAACATGACGTCGAACCTCTGCGATGAACTGGTCAACGTATCTGAAAGGTGAGTTTACCCATTGTTCTTCAGAGGTAACAATAACCGGGAAATTATACCGCGAATGCGTATGAATAGCTCCGAGTACTTCATGATATGGGACTTGTGCTTGATGAAATCTTCTTAAATCAGAAGTTTGTCTCTGTATATCGATCTGTTGAGCTAATGCAGTCTGTGTTTGCAATAGTCGCTCTGTCTGACCAGTCGCGGTAAGTATGACAAGCAACATAACACTGGCTATGAATATTTCTAAAAAAGCTATACCTAAATCAAATGGTGTTTGCACTATCTCACCTCCTTATTGGCCAAAGACTCCTTCTATAATTGGCTCTCCAATTTCAAATGCCATAGCAAGAAAGTTGGTTTGTATCCCGACACCTTGCTCTTCGAAATAGAATCCAATAAGAGTCCCTGATGGGTCCACTATAGCTATAGACAAAAAATGAGCCACTCCATTGATATACCAAAGAGAATCTTGAACACGCGCCCTTGCTGTATTTTGGTTGATATTATCTGGTTGGTGGGCACGAGGACCTGTAAACAAAGTTCCTGTAGATGAAAAGGTCCTGCCTTGATTGTGTGCTGCAGTCCTTGTTAACATTGGACAGAAAAATGACAACAAAGGGTCGGAACCCACACTAATGTCTTGGTTATTCGGGCCAGGGAAAAGTACATTTGTCACCGCCGTCCTAGCCAACCCTGTTGGGTTAGTTGTAATGGAAATTCCTTGAGCGTTACCTGCAAGTTGAGAAAAAATAGGCCGCTCTCCGGCAACACCGGGGGTAGCCACACTCACTAATTGGTTGTTAATATTAAATCCAAACAAGTCACGTGCGCTAATTACGTGATGGTACACCCACTCATCGTTGTGTGTGCCCGGTACAATAACACCGGAATGGATATGAAGACTTTGGCTGCCTGTCTGACGCAATTGTCTACCGTAATTCACAACACGACCGTTCTGTCCACGAGTCTGAACAAAAATATAGAAATCTTGCCCTCCATCCCCTTCGATTAGGTTAAGGATATCGGAACCTGGTATACTGATATTCCAGCTTAGTCTTTCAACATCTAATCCTTCTAAATGCTGTATTCTGCCTTCCGTTTGCCTATTCAAAGTTTCTTCATAGGGACCCCAAAGAAGAAGAGGAGTTGTGACAGCCACAATGACCATACCAAACAGAATCATGAAAATTAAGATTACGACGGTATCTGACTTGAAATCCATACAATCACCACCTTTGTATCATGTCCGCTACTCTTGGGTGTGTTAACCAAGCGGGCCGCGGAGAAAATTCTGTTGGCGTAATTGTGAGTATGAGACTGCCATCTGTGTTAATCCAACGGTTAACTCTGTATTGTATATTTGCTGGTTGTGGTAAAAATTCATCCAACTGTGCGTTAATAACAAAAGCGTGAATTATATTGTAATGCCCCCCTGACACTGCGGAAGAAACATCTATATATCGTCTGTAATTTACTCTTGAATTATTAGCGTATATCGGAGGCTCCCCTGGGCGTCCCACGTGAGGAGCCATTAAAGTGCGTCCGATGTAAGGTTGACCCGGAGTGTTGTTTAAAGGAGGCCCACCTTGTGCAATAGTGATCAAACTAAATTCTTCTGTTCTGCTCACTCCCGGTACAATATTTGTACGAGAAGGAAAATGTCTAAAGTAAATTACCTGTTGTACATCAAAATTGTTGATTGTAAATTGACCACGATCACCAGCCCAATTATCGGATAAAGAGTCTCCATTAAAAAGCAATACTTGATGTTGTGTTTGATTGTTTAGAATAAATTGTTTGATTTGATTAGGGTTGATGTAAAAGGTATGTTGCACAGTACCTACATCCAATGCCCTAACATCTACGTCAAAAAATAAAGCTTCCTCTATATCAGAAGCAGTCCTCTGTATAAAAGAAGCTATGGAGACAACCATAAAGAACACAACTGCTGTTACTAGAAGAACGATGGTTCTTAACTTTAAATCCATGATGGTTCCCTCCTAATATAAAAATATAATCATATAAGGTTCGCCTGAACTTCCGCGCATAACCCTACCGTTAAAATTATGTGCGGTATCCCTTAACCACTCGGCCACTTGTGTTTGCATCACTTGATGGGCAGGTGTCGGTGGATTAACACTTTGTGTCCCTCTGGCATAAATATATCTGCTATTTGGAGTTGCCCCCATAGCCATAAGAATACCTTGCCCATGAGTAACTAGCATCGCGTTGTCAGCCGCAAGCCCCAACCAATTGTCAATATGTTCATGTACAAGTGGCAGTATAATAGGATTTATGCTCTGCAAGTGTACATTGTTCCCTAGATTAAAAGGGACTCCTGGCAGCCCAGGGATGTTATTAAACGGTGTAGCAGTAGGGTCCAATATAGGAAATCCAGATGAAGGTGCTAAAGGTCCAACCCCATTCAAATGAGTGACTTGTCTAAATCTATCTTCGGAAATAACAAGTACAGGCATAGAGGAAGAGGATAATTCCCAAATCGCTTGGACAACTTCCGTATACGCAATACCATTACCATGGAATCTTTGGAAATTGGCATATTCTCGTTGTGCCTGCACTGTGGCTTGATGTGCGTTCAATTGAGTTTCTCTTTCGGAAATCATTCCGAGAAAAACGACAGCTGATACCAACATAGCTATACCTGCCAAAATCTCTAACAAGGTTACACCCATATCCCATGCTCTATCCATTAATCATACCTCCTTTTCGGTTCTTGGTCTTTTTTCAAAAGTGAGAACAGAAATATAACAAAGGAGGTTACATTCTGAACATTGAGGTGGTGTTCTCACTTTTGAAAAAAGACCAAGTTCACGGTCAGCGAACTTGGTCTTAGTCTTGATTTTTTCATAACTACGGCTTACTGTGGACCTGGGTCGTTCAAGCCGGAGAATTGCGTTGCTTGTGCAATGAAACCTTCTGCCTGTTGGGCCGCTGCTAGGAAAGCTACGCGGGCATCAACACCATGCTCTTCAATATAAATACCGATAATTTGTCCAGTAGTATCGAGGATAAACGTGGTGTGGAATAGAGATGTTGGGTTAATAAAGAATGGACTACCTTGTTGTTGTGCAAAGGACAAGTTCGTGTTCATAGGCATGTTTGTTCTGCGAATGTTCGATGTGTAGAGAACACCAGAGTTGGAGAATGTCCTACCCATATTGGCCGCACCCGCCGCATTCGGAAGTGTAACATCCCAGAAGAATAGAACCGGGTCATTCCAAAGAGAACCATCAATGCCTGTAGCACCTGGTCCAACCAAAGCACGATACGTCGCAAGAGCGTGGTTATTACCTTCTGGTTGTCCCATCAAGATTGGCTGTAGATTACCGCCGCCTTGCCCTTGGACATTCATTGCTTGGGTACCCATAACCATACGTGGCGGAATTGCCCAACCGTCTTGAATGGTCGCTTGAATGCCTGTGTTTGCGCGAGGCTCTGTTAAGATACCGGCACCAGCTGCGAACTCAGAAGCAAATAAATCGTGCGCTGTGATTACGAAGTTTCTCTCAAAGTCTGTTAAATTGGCGTTTCGAGTAGAGCCTCCTGCAGCGATGGTCATTGTGGTGGAAACAGGATTACGCATCTGCGGGCCATAATTTACAACCAAACCTTGACTGCCACGCGTCTGTACCATAATAGAGAGATTATTTGCGTTAGCATCCGCAAGAAGTGTTCTAACTGCAGTGCCAGGAACTTCAGTGTTATTGTTGAATTGTGCAGTTGTTGCACCCACGGTGTTTTCGATACGTGCGGCCAATTCTGCAACTGTTTCATCTAGTTGTGCGCCCACCATTTGTGCGGGGATCATGAACACGTAGATGAAGAATGATAATGCTGCCATCATAAGCATAACTACAACGGTTTGCACTTTTAAATCCATAAAAGATTCCTCCTGCTGATTCTCGAGATTTTTCTTTTATGTCATCTGTGCTTAAATTTCTTATGCTACAGGTTACCCATTTGTTGAATAAGTGTCTCGATAACAAAGGTACCTAAGGGGACGATAATTTGTGTGATAATGGGAACAAACAAGCTTGCCTTCAGAAGCATGGACATTTGGATATAACTTTTTTCTAAATGCTCTTTGTTCATAACGAGTATCTTTTCCGCCAAATACTTTCTATTGGCGGCAGTCTCTCTAAACAACGCTTTGGGCGTCATGCTCGAGTGCAGAGAATACATCTGCTCCATTATCTGATAGTAGTTGTTATCAGTCATTTTAACCGCGGCTTCTTTCAAATCTTCCGGGTGATTAAACTGTCTGATATACGAATAGAGATGAGTTGTTGCATACAGCTTAGAAATACTGGAGAAGAAAAGCAGGTAGTCTTTTAACTTCAAAGGAGTGTGCATCAGCTGTACCACCACTGACTGCAGAAGCACAACCTCAAATTTGGTCTCCCGCTCTACAAGCTTAATTCTCTTCTTCAAAGTGTGGATAGGAATATAAAAACCGACTAACATGACTATAAAAGCAACCAGTAGCCACCATAACCGGAAACCTGTCCCCATCAAAGAATTTTGGTTATTATAAATCTGAGCCGCCATTATCTCTATTTCGTCCGAGGTCAAATTCCATCCTTGGCCTTCTAGCCAACCTTGGATTTCATAATATGTCATAACAACCTCCCCACGATGGGCAGGTTGGAGAACGTGAGATGTTATGGCAATACCGTAATCAGGAAAATGCAAATCTAACATTTCCATAGTGTTTTCAGGCAAATCTCGGAAATTCTCCATAATTCCTTGGCGTTGCATGTAAAGGAACAAGGAGAAAACGGCAATAGTCAAAAACAAACCGAACAATCCAAAAATTGTTCTTCTGAAATGAACCATACCTGGCGTTAGGTAGCTAAGAGACCTCTGAATTAAATCTTGTAAATAGTACTTTTTTCGAGCGGCTCTTGCTTCCCATTTGTTTTTCCATTTATCATTTGCCCAACGTTTTAATTCCCAAACTGTGACATCCTCTCGGGCGTCATCAAAGTCATTCAACTTGATCGCACGTACAAAAGCAAAAAGAACCATTGCGATAGTTGCCACTTGGATAACCCAAGCAAGACCGGTATTGTAAAAGAAACGCAATCCAGGAATTTGAGACATCATAAACATAGGAGCCGCAAACGCTATAACTAAACCAAACAAAGGTAGTTTTTCAACTGAATGAAATTTCTTCTTCTCCTCATTTGCTAAGTCGATATCGCGAATTAGGTCTGCAATAATTTCATCCATGTTTGTCACAAACGTATCGGCACCCTTCAACTCATCAAAATGTGCATTATACTTAAAAGTATTGAAACACAAATTTGCTAAACGCACGCATATGTGGTATGGATTGTTTAAACAAAAATAATTGAGAGCGGCGTCGGGGTCTTCTGTGTTAACAATGTTCTCCACATTCGTCATAAGGAAGCGAGTCAACTCTGTGCTTTCGCACTGGATGATTGCAACCTTGAGATTTTTTACACGAATGTATTCTTGCTGTAAACTCATCAATGTAGATAGGAGTTCATCTCTAAATTTCGTTCGTTTTTTCAATAACCTTTTGTTCACGAAGTCCCGTCTGATGGTTATTGCAATAATGAACGCCGCAACAGAAGCTATCGGTTCTGCCCCTGTAAAAACAATTGTTGTCGTAAGTGCTACTATCATTATGACGTATGATGCCGCTGCAAGCTTAGCTGTTTCCGCTCTTTGTTCGACATTATTGTATAATGATAAACCCGATATGATATCAAACAATTGATTAGTGGACCTAGAGGTTAAGGGAAATCTCGTTAAGAACTCATATATGTTGATAAGTCTAGAATAGTCAGTCTTAAAATTCTCGTCTTTACTTGCTTCCTCGTCAAATTTACCTTTGCTGGAGGAAGTAGCCGTAGCCAATGTTACAGAAAATATAAGGGCTACGAAAACTATTATGGCTAACGGAATCCAGACCAATAGCAAATCACCCATATTAACCTACCTCTTTTAGTTTTAGATTTCTCCCGTAAACATCAACAACTTCTAACGGTACTCCTTTATAATTTAGGAAATCACCTGCAAATAGAATATTGTGGTCTGAAGTTAAAGACGCTGTGTACGAGGTCAAATCGTATTTTTCAATTTTCAACTCAACCTCAAACTGAGGAAGTGCGCTGAAGGGGGTAACCGTAGCAGTTACGATTTCAAAGATATCAATAATCGGTGGTTGCTTGGCAACCGTTAACTCTTCCACTAAAGTTAGAATATTAGAGTCTCCTCTTGGCTCTAGTTTTGCAGAGGCGGTAAAAATCTTCTTTCCTTCTTTGATATAAATTCTGCCGTGTATAGACACAGAACTTTTTCTTGTCGGGAAATGAACCCTGTAAATCTTACCTTTGTAGATTTCTTCTTCCACTTCCCCCATGATAACTTCGTGTTTCACTCGTCCTGTTAAATGACGTAACTGAAAGAAAATTTCTCCTCGTATAATGTCCACACGCTCTGTCCTCCTTTCTTGAAGTTATTTTAGAACAAGAAAAAGGGTACCTTAATTTTCGAGGTACCCTTCAATAGCGAGAATATATTCATGCAAAACATCAATAAATTTATCAATGTCTTCTTGCGTTGTATGAGTATCCGATGCAGAAGAACCTGTTTTGCTCTCCACTCGTTGGGAAATATCAGTTAAGTAGTGTGCATCCACATACTTACTTAGACCTTTGATAGTGTGAGCAATACGCTTGACCGTAACCATGTCTTTCTTGGACCAAGCTTTTTCTATCGCATCATCTTCACCTTGCACAGATTCTAGAAAATCCCTTAACATCTCCGTATCAACTTTATTGAAGGTGTATTCAATGTCTTCAGAATCTTCAACAACTACTGGGGTTTGTGCCGGACTAATATTCACAACACGAGGCACTTCTTCCTCTGGCTTCTCTTTTCGTTTGAAGTATTTATTAAGAACATTCCAGAGTTGTTTCTCATTAAGAGGTTTCTCGATATAATCACTGAAATGGTTCTTCCCAATGTCATTTTGATAACCGGACATAACGTCAGCAGTTACCATGATAATTGGCATCTGGAATAAATTCTCCCTGATTCTTCGAGTAGCTTCAACACCATCCACTTCTGGCATATGAACATCCATAAGGATAGCATCGTAAGTTGTTTCGTTTGTACGGGCAACGGCCTCGATACCGTTATTAGCGATATCATAAGTTATACCTATTCTGTCGAGATAACGACCAAGAACTTTTTGATTCATCAAATTATCCTCTGCCATTAACACATGCCCTTTGAAGTAAGGGTCTGGTCCATCCCAAGAATCTGTAGATTTAGACAAAGTTTCGTCTGCCGCTAATTCTTTAGTATCAAAATTAACTTCGAAACTAAACTTGGTACCCATACCTTTAACGGACTCAACAAGTAGAAGGCCACCCATTTTCTCTACAATATTTTTTGAGAGAGGCAACCCCAAACCTGTGCCCCCATACATACGCGTTGTTCCGCTATCCGCTTGAGAAAACTCTTCAAACACGGTGCTTAACTGGTCAGGTGTCATACCTATACCAGTATCAGTGACCTCGAATCTAAGTCGAATTGTTTTCTTCGTCATACGCTCTGAAGAAATCATTAAAGTAACTTTACCTTGATTCGTAAACTTAATGGCGTTAGAAAGAAGATTGTTCAGAACAATACGTAATTGCGTAGGGTCTCCAATGAGAACTCCTTTAACATCTATCTCTTTCCAGAGTTTAAAATCAATGTTTTTCTCTTTTGCCTTTGGTTCCATAGCTATTCGGACATACTCGGTTACAGAATCCAAAGAGAATGGAATTTTCTCTAATTGGAGCGCACCCGCTTGTATCTTGGATATGTCTAAAATTTTATTGACAATTTCAAGCAATCCATCTGCAGATAGTTTTACGTCACGAAGAGCATCTGCTCTTTCTTTGTCCGTAATTCCCGGCTGACTAGCAATGTTAATGAAACCTATAACCCCATTTAGCGGAGTCCGGATTTCGTGAGACATCGTTGCAAGAAACACAGTTTTCGCATGAGCATTCTGCTGCATCAACTGAGAATCTTTGTAGAACTGGTTGACCTTCGTAGTAACGTTAACTAGATTCTCAAAAAGAACAGAAGCCAGAGAAGTAAACTCCTCTATAGGATATTTTGTTTTGAAATCAGATATTGCACCTTCATAGACGTTGGAAGAAGACAAAATAGTTGCAACATTGTTTTCCATTTCCTCAAACAGTGGGATAAATTTTCTGTCCAAGTAACTCTTCATATTCATGGTAAAAGAGTTAGTTAGGAAAATAACGAAAAGAATAGCACCTAACGCTAACAAATGAATAGGGGTAAACAACACGGCGTTAACCAAGCCGATGTTTCGGTATACCCCTTGGTAACTCACTGTTATATAACCGAGTCCAGCAGAAATAACTTGAACTCCCCGCAAGGGGATATCAATAACTGCCAACATTCCGTCTCCTACAGAACCACGGGTGCGTAGAAACGTATGCCCACCATAAACAAACAGTCCTTCTTGGAACTCCAAGTTAACGGGTTCGTCCCCTTCATAGGCAACCACATTCCCTTGGCCACTTATTAAGAAGACGGATGTTGCGGAAGGATTAGACAAAGCGATACTTTGAAGTGAATTGGAACGTAAAGATACTGTGGATGCTATCTCATTAACTCTAACCCAATCAGAACGAACCTCCCGCGTTAAGGAGGTTCGCGCAGTCACGAAAGCAAGTGTGAAAGACGTTGTGAGCACCACCACTATAAAAAACAATATAAGAGGCAAAGATTTCCTCTTCAAAACATTTGTTAAGAACTCAGTCATAATTACCTCCTATGCTCCGAATTTTAACAGTTCCTCTTTAGATTCAACGAATACATGTCGACCGTCAATTAACTCTTGAGCCAAATCTACAGCAAAGTAGTTCTCCAAATAATCAAAGAGATACTTGCGTCTTGTAGGGTCGATAGCAAAGAACCACTGCACGCAAAGACCCAGACTTGGCCTGTGCACTGCTTCATATGTCAATGACTCTTTATTGAAACGTACAATCGCTTGTGTCGTGTACAGTTGAGGATTGAGCGTGTTTTGGAAATAAAGCTGGTCGTTAATAGCGCGGATTCTATTGAGACTTTGCTCATCGTCGGCGTACATTGCGCCGTGTCCATTGTCTGGATGTATTAACTCCCAGTTTACATTCCAGTCCCTAGGGATGATTTCAGTGATGGCCTCGTAATGGAAAGTTGAACCATACTTAGCTGTCTTAACGTTGAGTTTTAACACATTGGCTACGATCTTCGTTGTTTCGACCGTAGATGTTGACTGACCCATCGCCAGTAGCTGTGCCATAAACTCAATCATGGACTCAGTAGTAGCACCATGACCTGTCATCATTCCGCCAATATAACCGGACTTAAAGTTGTTAATTGCTTCTTGTCCGGACTCAGCATCAATTACCTCCATAAGAATAAGAAAGGTTCCTTTTGTTCTTCTACCCATACCCGCTATCTGATGCAAAGATTGTCTTGGGGTCTCAAACAGATGTTGAGCATCTCGTTCTGGGTAACGGTTACCGAATTGAGATTCGTCAATATTACCTAATGCACGAATACCCACGTCAGCATCCAAAAGATTACAGAAAGCGTTAACATGAGAAGTCTTACCGGAACCCTGTTCACCTGTCCAACAAAATGTTGTCATAGTCCAAGCCATAATCTGCAAAGTATCTTGAACCAACTGAGTATTTCCCGGAACGGTTGGATTCATCTCTAAAAGCTGGCGATTTGTTACGACCGTGGCAGACAGACGTCTTACGTTTACTGCAAATCTATCTGCCGCCGGCGGCCTTCTCGCTGTAACCCTCCTAAGGTCATGTAGCGTTGTATACTTATAGCCATCATCAGCAGTGAAGGTTTTCTCACCATTAGACGCTAAAGCAATTATGCAGTTCTGGTAGGCAGCTTCACTGTGAAAAGAAACACATTGTAGGCGAAGAAGTTTGTTAGACATAGCGATTATGGTCGAGTTTGTAGGTGCGGAGATATGACGTCCCGAACCCACAGTCGCGCCTGTAGTACCTAACTCTATCTCGTCAATAGAGTTGTCGTACACAATAGTGTCGATAACACCGAAACCAAATAGACGCTGGTAAATAAGAATTGATGTTATGGCGACAGCGTCCGCAACAGTAATCTCAAGATTTCTTTCAGTAATGAAACGTCGAAAATGAGCGGATAAATCTTTGTCATTTATATAGTAACCGGACAAAGATGGGTCTGTTTTTAAAGGTCTCTTCTCTTTAAACACTCCCGTGAAATCGACGAACTTCTTAAATGACCTTCGCAAGTCATCGTTGTCTTCGTCATAGGTTTGTTCCAATGTGAGCCCTGCTTGAATTTCTTTCTTGAAGAAGTAAAGCATCGTTTCGAACTTTTCATTTGAAAGCATGGCATCAGGGCTTCGGAATAACACACAGCTTAGGTCATCCAGAGTCTCGATGTTCATACTAGAACCAATCAAGAAAGCCTGTATCTCGTCAAGAATAACTGTTCTTGCTTGATAACTTCCACCTATGGCTCTTTCCAATGTCTTGCGTAAAAGCTGCTTCTCTTCAATTTCGTTAATGAACTGCTCATGAGAAACGATTTTTCGTTTCTGCATATACAGCCTATCTCGCATGTGAACCGAAACAGAGGTGCTAAGGTCCTCGATTGTCTGGTATTTGAAGACAGATTGAACTTGCTTCTCTGGGCGGAACATAAGAAGATAGACGAAGGCAATTATCATAAATATTGCTATTACCCAAAGTATCATCTCTTAAATCCCTTTCTTCTTTTATTGCTCGGGTCAGGCACATCGACCTTACGGCTAGGCATACGGAACCCAGTTACTTTCTTAATAACATCACGGAAATTAATTAAGTATTTTCGGTCCGTAGTTTTAGCGTCTATAAGCACATTTGTAATATAATCGTCCAATTTACCCTTGTTATGGCTTTTGGCGAGGTTTAAGTTGTACGTTACAGGAAGGACATTTCTACTTGAACCACCAAGCTCCCTGTAAGCTTCTGACAGGGCAAGAGACTCATCGTACTTGGTAACTACATAATATATTTCGCAAGGTATCTTCTGGCTTTTCGCAGTTTCGTACTTTTCGACAGTACGCTCCATTGAATCGGCCATACTCTTCAATGCAACAATGTTAGGTGTCACCGTCAACACAAGCTTATCGATGATATGGACGAAGTTGTAGAAGTTGTTGACGCTGATATCAGCATCAACTACTACCATACTAAAATCCACCTGGGCCTTCATTAACATATCCTCAATCGACTTGATACTGACTTGGTCATTAAGGGTTGCACCTTTCGCGTTGTAGTAATAAAGGGTGTTCTCTAACTTATAAGTTGAAGGCATAAAATTGCCTTTCCCTGTCGCTCTCTGAACCATCGCATCTATAGACGCAAATTCATAAGTTTCAGGCAAACGAGTAACCATTCTGACGAAAGAATCATCCCGTAAGGAAATAAGGAGAGTAGGCTGATTTGACATGTTCCCATATATCTTAGCGAAAGTATACGCGAAGGTACTCTGTCCTTGGTTTCTCGCGTTTGAATTAACGTAAACTATCATAATGCACTAATCTCCTCTCTTAACCAAGTTTTAATGTCTCGCTTAGTCAAGTCTTGGTGCCCATCCATTAATGTCTCTATAAATTTTACAAGACGCGGTGGGGGCATAATTGCCGTTTTCTTTAATTGTGTAATGTCGGCTATATACTTCGCGTAGGTGCTTGAGTTATCCAAATCTGTTTGAGTCTCTTTAATGAAAACGGCCTTCTTCACGGACTCTCGTTGCTTAGGGTCTATCCTTCGGATATCAATGTTCGTATAGATGGGCTTGTCGTTTCCTCCGATAGATTTAATCTGTGTGCGGTAGAACTCCCGCGAAGTGTAAAGAATATATTTATCAGGAACAACTTGGGGTATATAGGTGGAACATATATAAAGATGGAAGGTATAATCACCGTCATACCAAGACTCCCCTTCGCATTCATCCACAAGGTCAACAATCTTCACCCGTATATTTCCCAAGTCGAATTCGTCCTCGTAAGTGGGGGACAGAGATAACCAAGACTTGTCTTCTGTGATTACCATCACACTACCCATCTTACTCATTACCTTCGCAATGGGAAGAGCTAGTTGAATGGAAGTAACCAAACTAGCAATACAGACTTTGTAAGCATCGGGCAAGGTTGTTTTACGTAACTGTGCCATTATTAATTACCCCCTCCAAAGAAATTTTGTAACTCTGCTTCTTCCTGTTGGTTTTGAGGGATATTAACCATATCGCCTATGCCGATTTGTGGAGTGCCGTCCGCAAAGAATGTTTGTCCAGTATCAGGATTCGTAAATGTTCCATCTGGGTTAACAATCATCTGAACGGTAGTAGGTGTATCCGTTGCAAGAATAACTTCACCCATCCAGACCTCTCCACGAGCATTGTAATACTCTCTTATCTGAGATACCCAAGCAGACCGTGCGCTGGACATGTTTTGTGATTGACGGTCTAAAGAAGTTACAATAGAGTTTCTTCTCTGTCTTATCCTCTGTTCTTCTGTCAATGGGTTAAGAATATTCAATCTGTGTTCAGGCTGACCGGCCTCAATGATTCTACGCATGTTGTTAATGTCCAATGATTCTGCGTAAGGGAAAATCATATTCATATTAAGATTCATGAACGATATGATTTCTTGAGGAGGAATATATGTCGCATACAGGGCAGGTTGTAGTGCAGAGTCTATATACGCATATGCTCTTAATTGTGAACCAGGGTTTAATGCCATGTCGATAAGAAGCCCTTGAAGAATCATGTATTCAGTTTCAGAGAGAACAATCTCCAACCCCGTTGGAAACACATTTAAAATCCTGATTTTAGGGAACACAACAAATGACATCGCGTCAGGAGTTGTCATACGAATATCAACAAAGTCACCTGGCATGAGCCTTGGACTGAATGCACCTACCTCTATTAAATGGAATCTGTCGGTAGGGAAGATTGTTTCAAAACTTAACATGTCATACGTAATTATTCCGCCTGCATTGAGACCTATTCTCCACACCGCATTAGTCAATAAAGCCGGGTCACTAACAAAAGAATCATTGTGTAGAGAAGCAGGTATTGGTACAAGCTCAACGTTCATAGGGTTAAAAGTTGAACCCTGTCTTGTTGGGGCCAGAACCCTAAATGCTGTAGAAACTTGTTCATGTGGTATTTGTAAGGCCACGTGTAAATCCCTTTGTAGGGCTTCAATGTGGGTTTCATGCTCCATTATCTGACGACGTTGAAAAAACACCCAAACAGACAGACCGATTAAAGCGACAACCACTACGCCTATCAAAATTTTCTGCCATAAATACATCTTGAGATTACCTCCTAAAATTTCCTGCAAGGGTTAGATGGGAGCCGTCCCACCAAATCAATTTATCTTCCGCACCGAAGGTAAAGAGAGCGTATAGCCATTGGTCGGTAGCATAGAAAGAAACTAGTGTGAACCCTTCCAGAATAGTTTCAATAACGAGGTTATCAACCTCAGTCTGTGAACTTAGGTAAAGCCCTGTCATCACATTTTGATTTCGTAAGTTTTCAAATATCTCTCTGCGTGTTCTTTCTCTATTAAACTGTAATATTCTTTGTTCCGGGTTTTGCATTAGAAGAAACGCATAGGGAACATCAGACACCGTAGTCAAAAATATCTCTTCTTCTCCGAAGAAAAGCGTGCCTTCCACCCATTGTAACTTGGTAACAATGAACGTTTCGTCGCCCAAACGCTGGCTTATGGTAATAGAATTATCCTCTTCCGCTTTTGAGGTGTTTCGAGGTAAGTTTGTCATGGCTAAAAGGAAAGGATGTTCCACATCATTTAAAAAAGAGACCAATAAGGTCTCCTCTTCGACAGCAGAGGTTTCTGCCCTGCCAAGCAAATTGTTCATAAACGGTCGTGCGTGAAATATCCATCCGTAAACTATTGCGCCTATACAAACTAGTACGACAGCAAAAAGGATAATGATTTGTATTCGTTTAGTTTTGGAAGTACGCATCAACAACCCCTCGCAATCCATCCCCTGATAACAGGTTATTGTTATGGAAGAGAAAGTCCGTTACTCTCGCGGTAGTTGAACGTTCGATAGGAACAATCAGAACCCTATTAGGAACGAAAGGTCGGTTGCGGATATCCAGGAAATTGTCATGAGAAGGGTTCTCTGTATACGATATTTGTGGAACCTCCAGTGTTTCATCAGCCTGAGTCTCAAGCGTGGGTGAAGGTACAACATCCTCTTCAATTTCATCTGTCTTTGGCGCAGTGTTAAACAAATCCTCATCTAGTTCAAGCAAACTCGATGATGTTTCTTCAGGTGTATTGGGTAAGGGTGGAACGACTGAAGTAGCCTGTGAAGGAAGTTGGTGTCCTTCCTTCAAAATCGTATCAGCTAGTATTTCTAAATCAGCTAATTCGATATGGGGAGGAATATCTTGCCCTTTCCTTTTCTTCTTCAAATATTTATATCGTGCCTGAGTCCCCACAACATATTCGTGTTGCAGACCTTGTGTAGTGAAGTCATCATCGGCATGGTATATTTCCAATTGTCCTTCAACTTTTAGCAATAAACCAATGCTTGTGGAATTTTCACTGATAAACTCTCTTGCTTTTAATGAAATCATTTTCTACCTCCGTGTGAATATATACTCGGGGTTCACGGCGACACCTTGCAAATAAAGCCCAAGATGTAGATGAGGACCGGTGCTACGTCCCGTGGTGCCTACTGTACCGATGCGTTGTCCTTGCTGAATTTGCTGCCCCACCACTACGTCAATGGAATTGAGATGTGAGTATCTAACTTGCAGATCTCCTTGCCTGACGATGACTTGTCGTCCAAACCCTGTTGTTTGTGGGGAATCAATCACTGTTCCATTGAACCAGGCATAGATTGGCGTGCCCGTTGGAGCAGCGATATCTATACCTGAATGAAACGATAGTTGACGCGTAAATGGATCTGAACGAAACCCAAAACGACTACTTATCCTTCCTTGTACCGGCCAAGTTGTAGGTACTTCTCCGTAGTCCTGTCCTTGAGCAACAGATAATATTTGTGCATTTGCTAGTGCTAAGTTTTCTGTCAAATCATCAATGCTCATGTGCTCCACATTTATAATACGAGGTCCCATAATAGTTGCGACCTGCAGTTGATGATTAGCGTAAGTTAACCCATGGTGCGTTAAAACCCTCGTCATTTCTGCTCTTGCTTCGAGGATATCGTTAAGATTTGTGAAAAATAACGCGGTGTGGTAATCCTGCACATAACTAGAGATATAAGAAGTTACAGCGAGTTGATTCAGCACGCGAGCCTGTGCTAGTTGCTGCCTTGCATAAAAATCTTCACGCTCCAGCTCATTAACAAATGTCGCCAATACATATGTATTGATTTGCTCCTGTAACGCAAAAATATTTCTCTCTAAAGCGTGAACATTTATATACGTGAGTTGAGAATTGAAAACACGGTTTAAAAACTGTCCTGTTGTCTCGTTAGTTACTACCGGAGCGTAAAAGGGTATTACCTCTTCTTGTTCTTCGACGGTCAGAAAATATTCCTCTATTAACTCATTCTCTTCGGATTCTTCCCATATTGGAAGATGCTCACCAAAATCATCATAATGGTCTGGGTACTCAAAAAAGTATTCGTCCCAGTAGAAATCCTCGTACAAATCTTGAACAGGTGCGACATCATACGGTGGAGGGTCGTCACCATCGAAAGCGTTAACCACAATGGGAGTTGCTGTCAAAGCCCCAGCGATTAAAATAGATAAAAATAATTTATACATCTTCAGAATAAACCTCCTCGAATGTTTGGTCTTTAATTGCATCTAAAACCTCTTTTGGTTTAAAACGACGCTCATTATACCGGGAAATTTTTTGGAGGAGCCTTTTCACAGACCCCTCCGTAACTCCCTCTTTTTTCGATATCTCCTTCATTGCTCCTTTGACTGTATCGGAATCAATAAAAGTAACAACATCTAAAATGGCGCGTTCTGCTTTATCAAGACCTTTTTTGTAAATCATCACTTTACTCATGGTCTCTATATACCCTGTTCCTTTCTTCATCATATCTCCATCTGCGCCCCGTTTCTGGGTCATAGTGGGGATACGTTATAGTATAAGCTGGTGGTGTGGGCGGCTCTGGATATCGGAAAGAAGGGCCGTTCCAAACAACATTGGCTATGCGAATAATTGCATCCTGTCCTCCCGCATATTCTCGTATATGTTCTATCGAATAGAGTTCTATTGTTAGATGACGAGTTCTCCCCAAAAAACGATTCCCTACAGCAGAGTAGCCCGAAACCCCCGGAGGAGCGGCGAGCACATTTATAAAATATGGCTGTCCAAAAACAAGGTTAGTAAACTGAACTGCTCCTTGTAAGTTTGCGGTACCCATTTGAATTAACGTGTGATTCTCATCAAATATACCTGCAACAACATTAGGTATCGGTTGGTTCAAATAGATATCTACAAACTGAAAAGTCATAGTTTCTGTGCCTTGTTGTATTCCTATTAAAACTTCTTGAGGTGTTGATGTGACTTGAAAGTTTGCAAAGAATGGCCCGAATACTCCATCAGTTGTCCTTGCTACGACCTGATATGCCTCTAACTGTGGGAGATAGAAATCCATCGAACCACCT
>Ga0131853_10009285_pt1 | contig 17988 bp, 12 predicted proteins | sample TergutLab28metaG_FD_92764 | JGI IMG/M metagenome (GOLD analysis project Ga0131853, IMG submission 92764) | Labiotermes labralis P1 segment gut microbial communities from Petit-Saut dam, French Guiana - Lab288 P1 (version 2) (version 2) | ecosystem: Host-associated > Arthropoda: Insects >... | reverse complement strand
GTCTTGAGACCAGCATGCAGTGCAAAATCACAACATCTATTTATAAATGGTTAATAAATCCTTTGAAAGGGTGGAACACTTCAAATATTTTGGAACATCCCTAACAAATCAAAATTCTTTTCATGAAGAAAATTAGGTGCAGATTGAAGTCACGGAATGCTTGCCATTATTCAGTGAAAAATTTTTTGTCTTCCAGCTTGCTGTACAAAAATATAAAGGTCAAAATATACAAAACTATAATTTTGCCTTTTGCTTTGCATGGGTGTGATACTTGGTCTCCCACAGTGAGCGAGGTACATAGGCTGAGTGTGTTTGGAAATGGGGTGCTAAGGGAGATATTTGGGCCTATGATGGACTTGGTAATGAGGGAATGGGGAAAATGAGACATTTTATGATCTGTACTCAACAAATATTTGGGTCATCACATCAAGAAGAACGAGATGGGCAAGGCATGCTAAACATATGGGGAAGAAGTGAGGTGCATTCAGTATCTTGGTGGGGAGACCCAGGCATAGTTGGTGGGATGATACTAAAATGGATCTTCATCAAATTGGGTGGGGGGCAATGACTAGATTGATCTGATTCATGATAGGGACAGATTGGAGGTTCTTGTGATTGCAGTAATTAACCTGAGGGTTATGGTTTATGTCACAGTAAGAACAGTGGAAAAATGTACTCCATTGCAGTAGGCCTATGTACATTTCCCAAATGCACAATGTACAAGCTGACCTCCTGATGATGAAAAATTATTTCTTCCAAACATGTTGAGGTTAATATAATGGAAATAAATAATTAAGAAAAAGTGTACATCTTGTTGGTCTTTATCACATGATGGACAGTTGAGAGAATGTAAAGTTTGACAATTTCTCATAAGAAAATATATAGCAGTAGTTTGTTAACTGTCGAAATTTATACGGTCAGCAGGTATATTTGCCCTGCATTCTGTTGCCGTTATAAGTGAGAAGTGGATTTACACAACAATTTCAGAAAAACTTACTCCTTTTCATTACAGTTAAAAACATCTCCATTGATTTTGAAGAGCCAGTAGGTGCTGCCATCTGTGAGCAACAGCACAGCTACTAATGTGCAAGAAACATAAATTCCAAAGAACTCCTTACAGTAACTAATAACGAAAACCGTCTGGTAATCAGTCTGAAACTTAATTGCATAGAAAATGATAATTAATATAAGGCATGTAAAAGTTTTCCTATATTTTGGAAACTCCTTTGACTAATTCTTATTTAAACTTTCCTATATACTTTCATAAATAAATCTTTAATGACCATGTCATAGCAGCATAATGACCTACTGATGGTTACATAATGACTGTCATCGCAGGATAATCATTCTGTAAGCTGTGCACAAATTGTCGATGACAATAGGCCTTGGTTTGCAAGTAATGTCGGTACAAGCAGGTTAGGTTAGTTGGAAAGTTCAGCAGTCTGAAACATTGTGAACCTCAATGTTCCAAGATATTGACCTCTTCTGATCACCCATTTTAATACCAAATTTTTACCTTTCTTGATTGGGTCTGACAAAACACGGTGAGACCACATGGCTGGCAGTAAATTTACACTCCTCTCCAGCTATTACACAGACAACGCAGGGCTGTCAGGCTCTATCTTTCATTGGATAAGTTCAATTGCTTTTGTGCATTATGCACTGAGACACTGCTTCAGTTACTTGATATACTTTATGCTTCAAGAAATTCTTGTATACTATTGAAAATAAAATCTCTTATATTATCAAAAATGAAATGTCTTTTCAAGCTTTTTGCGGTTACTGTATATGTTTAATATTTCTCCTCCTCCTCCACCCCCAGGACCCCAGTTCTTTGTGCACTTTGCCTTCCAATACAGCCCTCTTCCATTCCTTCCAGTCTCTAGCCAATGTTCTTGGAACCAAACTACATTTTACATTTTATATTAATTAATTCAGTGTGTGCGTTTCTGACATTCATGACGGTTTTGTCAGTTCCACTTCATCACAAGTATCCTCACTACTGCACTGATAGCAGTAGTTTCATTTGTTACCTCTCAAGCATTACTGCACTGATTGTACATACAGCAATCTGTCAATAACATTAGCTTATCATACATGTTTCACTCCACAGTGACTCAGACCCTGTGTCTGAACTGTGAGCTGCTGCTGAGGATCCTGAAGGTCGATGTGACATGATACCATTTGAAACCTTCAAGGAACTATACAAATACTGTGCGCAGTGAACTGCAGTAGAGGTGAAGACCGACATACAAGTGGTTTTATTGTTACTGTTTAAATTCCTACAGTAGGAAAGTGACTACAATGGATGGCTATAGAAGATAATTCAACCAAAGAGGGGGATATAATGAGGCTGGAGAACACTATATAATTAGAAGCTTCATGACATGTATCCCACACCAAATATTTCTACGTGTTCAGGTCAAGGACAGGATGGGTGGGGCATGTGGCATATGGGGGAAAAACAAAATGCATACAGGGTTTTGATGGGTAAACCTGAAGAAAAGAGAAAATTTGCAAGACCTAGTTGTAGATGGTAGTATAATATTAAAATTGCCAATAAATACATATTATGGGAGGGTGAGGACTGGATTCATCTGGCTGAGGACACAGAAAAGTGATTAGTTCTTATGAACTCGGTAATAAACCTGACTGGTCAATACAATGCAAGTGAAATTCTTGACTACCTTACGAACTACAACATTTCCTTCTCAAGAAGCACTTAAGAAGTTTGTTATTTTAACTTATTCTATTCCTATTCCGTTTAATCATAAACTAATGTAAATAATTATAACCTCATGACACAAGCAATTGTATTTACAAGTTCTAACAGTTTTCTACATCAGAATACATGTTGCAGTTCCCACAGTCAATGAAAAAGTCTTGCAACGGAATATCACCAGCATCATAATCTCTGCGAACTTCAGCCTGCCACAGCCAAATAATTTCAATATCCTAATACACAACGTTAATGGATGAACTAAAGACATAACCACTCCAAACACATGACAATATATAATACAATATAAAAACATGACAAATACCAGAACAAAAACAGTAAAAGAACCACTACATTGTGACAGTGACAACACTGAACTCACCAACATTAGTTATTACATGTCACAGGTATCTCTTATGTGGTCATTCATAAGTAATGAAAAGTGTAGAACAAGTGCTGGTTTTCTTCTTTTTTTAAGTGATCTGTCGTTAGTATCTGCATATAAAATAACAAAACCTGTCCACTAAAGTTGCTGAATCCTACAAGTAATGTGTTTTCCTGTCAAATATTTCACGTGCCCCAACCACCTCATCTTCATTTGATCACCCCAGTAATATTGTGTGAGGAAGCTACTCAATATGCATTTCCCTTCAGTTCCCCAAAACTTCCTCTTTTCCCAGATATCATCCACAACACCCTATTCTCCATCATCCTCACCATATGTTCTTCCCTAAATATGATCAGCCATGTTTCCCACCGATATACAACAGGCACAGTATCTTTAGGAATGACATTCCATTGAGATATATGATGATCAGTCACAAAAATACTTATATCAGTTTTTTGTTTCTTGCATGTTTTGGCTCACCAGGATGTATGTTTTGATGTGTTTTCAGATTTCCCTGTTGACGGAATGTCTTATTACACACATCACACTTTATAAGAGGGCTCACCAATATGTTTGAGTTTATGCTTTGTCAGACTGCTCTTTTTACTAAATGCCTTATTACAAATCACACATATAAGGGCGCTCACCAGTATGTATGCCTTGATGTTTTATGAGATTGCTCTTATCACTGAATGCCTTATTACAAAAATCACACATATAAGGGCGCTCACCAGTATGTGTGCGTTGATGTGTTACCAGGCGGCTCTTATGAGTGAATGCCTTATTACACACATTACACGTATAAGGGCGCTCACCAGTATGTATGCGAAGATGTTTTTTGAGACTGCTCCCATCACTGAATGCCTTATTACAAAAATCACACGTATAAGGGCGCTCACCAGTATGTATGCGTTGATGTGTTACCAGACGGTCCTTATGACTGAATGCCTTATCACACACACCACACGAATAAGGGCGTTCACCAGTATGTATGCGTTGATGTGTTACCAGATGGCTCTTACGAATAAATGCTTTATTACACACATCACACGTATAAGGATGCTCACCAGTATGTATGCGCTGATGTGTTATGAGAGTGCTCTTAGTAGTGAATGCCTTATTACACACATCACACGTATAAGGGCGCTCACCAGTATGTATACGACGATGTTTTGCTAGACTGCTCTTTAGACTGAACGCCTTATTACACAATTCACATGAATATGTACGCTCACCCCTACGTATATCATACGAATAGCTGCATTCACCTTTGCGTACGTTGACTTGTTCATTCAGAGTGCCCTGGTAAAAAAAAAAGTTTGAACGTTAGGATATATTCTGACAGGAAGAACAACTAATTTTATAGCAATGTATACTTTAAATAAAAAATCAATTGTATTTGAAGAAATGTTATGTACAACAATGTATTAGAAGACAATTTTTTGTATGACCTCTGCTTTAAAAACAAAACACCAGCTTTTACATTTATGTCACACTTACTGTAAAGTGCTATATGAAACGCATTCTTGAAAATTCATTTAACAATTTAATCCTTCAGGCCATTTCAAAAACCCAGGTGCTAGAAGAGTTATATAAAGTAAGTACATAACTTGAAATTTAGGCACTGACTGGGTGTTGTAGCACTCATGATTTGAAAATACCGTCTGTATGTCTGTAACTTCACTCACAGCTGCAAGTGACTTTCATCACTGCAGACACTTGAAATGCAGAGTCCACATGTGTTTTGGAGGCTGTACATACTGAAATCCTAAACTGTTATTATGCAAAAAAATTAAACATGACATTCTAATTGTGTCAAAATCTGTTGCATGATATCAAAAGTATGTGCATATTAAAGCCTGCCTATTAACAGGAAATATACACCCAGAGCTTGGAGGAAAGTCAAGAATATGTTTAAACCTGCAACTGGAAGTCGACTATATTCAGGCAAAGGGATACTGTACCATTAGTCTACTGGCCTTCATGCAGAAAATGATGAAAAATTCGAGACCTGGAACATCAGAGTTGAAATATTGGGGAATGTCCCCTACATCTATAACAATCTGCCTACAAACCAGGGAAGTCCACATAAACCGCAAAGCGCCAGGTGTTTACACATATACAGGAAGCAGTGGAAAACAAGAAGTTACACTTGAGCTTTCCTAAATATTGAGGAAGTTTCAAATAGCACTTCACGTGATTTAACACATGTCGCAAAATGGCATGGGCTTGGAGACACACTGTAGCGATGGATTGGCTTCATGCTGGATGGCAGAAAAATTACAGTGACACTCACAGGAGACACACTGGAGGGATCTGTAGACAAGTGCTGACCACAGAGGGGCACTTTACCCCATAGTTGTAAAGCCTGGTTGAAGATGAAATCACAGCGGGACTCAACGGGCATCACTGTTATACACTGGGGTATGCTAACCACATGAATGGAAAATTCCCAAATACGGTCTCACAGATTCTTCAGGGACAATGAACTTTTTTCAAAGTGCAGGATGCTAAATGCAGGAACATTAGAGTTAAAAAAAAATTATGTTGAAATTGGTCACCACCGTGCCCAATCTTCGTGTATTGCATTCCATTCTATTCTTTAGTTTTCTAAGAACAGATTACAGACACTAACAAAGCCTTGATCAGCAAAGCAGTGTTGCTGACATCTTGTAAACATGGGCAAAAATTCCAATGAAATTATGCTTCATCATGACTTTCCTATATGAAACTTACAGAAAGCTGGAAGTTACCCAGACTTATGAAAAATGCAATGCTTAGTCACTGTCTTTAGAACAGTCCATCACTTGTCCCCATTCAGAGCCAAAGAAATGCAGTCCACATATTCCAAAACTACTTCTTCAAAATACATTTCAATATTATCCTTACATTAATGGCTATGACTTCCAAAAGTCTCTTCCATTCAGGATTGCAATCCAAATTTTAAAGCTCTATGGCACCCAAAACAACACAAAGCAGGAGATAGTGAAGTATAATTTCACAATTTCATCTTGGGGCAATAAATGGCCTATAAGCATGAGCTGCCACCACAACATACACACCCCAAAACCTTACCTCTTGTTCAGTTGCAAACCCTACAATTTCTGGAATTTCATCCTTTATGTCAATGGCATCTTCGACTTTAATGCTGACTTCTTCCTTTATCTCTAAGGGATCACAATTGACATCTGCCTCATTACACAAAGCAGTTTCACCTTCCACAAAACCCACGCAGTTCTGTAACACCACCACACAACACGTTTGCCTTCTGTCATTATATAAAACAGGACACATTTATTATAAGCATTTCAATGGCAATTATAAAACAATGCATATAAAAATGGGAAAACAATATTCACTGAACCAATATTCCAACAAAGCTGATTGTGTAGTATGCTGCAGATTACTGATGTACAGAGGAACCCTACACTCGCTCTTATCATAAGCCTTAATAAAACAATCCAATCCTCGAAACCTATTTCTTTCACACATTGACTTTTAAATTATCCTCCCAAGTGTTTTTTCCTGTTCAGGATTTCTAAGCACACTTTGTATTCCCCTCTTCTTTATTACATGCATGATATACACTACATATGTATTATCTTCCTTGCTACATTTATGTTAATATCTGGTGAAGAGTAGCATGAAGCTCACTACAGATTCTTCTGCATCCCTCTATTCCTTCCTCCCTCTCACATCAAATACTCTCCTCACCACCCTGCTCTCACAAACCCTCAATCTGTGTTCTTCTCTTGACTCAAGACACCAAATTTCACACCCACACAAAATGACAGGAACAATGTCAGTTTTACAGATGAGTAAATGCAACATTCTGAACTGAAAGTTAGCAAGTATGGCAGGCACCTATACTGCTTTTCTTCAAACATCACGGTCCTTCTCACATTTTGTCAGGATGTAACATACCTTAAACCAGACTAACAACAAAGTGACAGCGGTACTTCACAAGCAATGTGACATAAAATACTAATTGCTCTAAACTGCCCAAAATCCATTCTCCACAGTCCAACTGTTTCATGAATACTGATTACCAGAGAAGCCATAAATTCTGAATATTTGTTAATTGTGAACAACAATCAACAAATGACACAAAATTAACTCGGATTCGTCATTACTTGATAAGTCATTGCCACTTGAAGCTGTTTCTTTGCTACATCAGTGACATCTTAAGCTTTAAAACCAGTCATTTCATTTCCATAATGAAAAGCTGTTAGACATGATTCTCTACAAGATATTCCCTTCTACACACTTCAAGGAAATTGCCATGTTCAGGGTAGCCTTCCAGGAATACCTGTCATGAATCAAACGCATCCAATCCCAACCTCCCCCTCAGTTTATTAATATGGACTTTTGTATTACCTTAATATCAGTAAGGGGCAGCATGGTCAGTACAATAAGTAGGATATACGCTGGAAGATATGGGGTTCAAATTTGGGTGGATCTTTTCTCCAAAACATCCAGGCCAGCTCCTGCACCCACCCACCCTCAAACTCAATGATCACCAGAGCTATTTCTTTGGCCGTAAAGTGGCCAGGGCAGACAGTATGACAACACACATCCATCTACAGCCAAGTTTAGGTACCAGTGGAGCTATACCTCCACACAACCAGTCTGCCTCCATGTCACATATTGGGACAACTTCAGTGTACCTCTACCTCCTACCTATGTACATATAACCCAACCCAGTGATTTTGCAAGTCCTAATCTCAGGCAATCTAAGTGCTCTAAGCAGCAAAACAGTACTTTCATAAATAACTGTAAACCATAAAATAATATTATTTGCATCATATCACTGGATTATTAAAATTTACAGATGTTTGTGTGTATGGAGGCACCATTGAAAATCTATGCACCATTATCTTCAGTGTAATTTAAACACCACTTATCACATCCTGGGTAGAAGACAGATTACTTGCTTTCGTCAAGATTTCGAACTCGAACATTTTCAAATCCCTCCCCCCTTAAATATTATTACTCTCACAACTGGCTAATTACTAAATTCCACTACTCCCTAACTGCATCATCAGTCAAAATTTAAAATACTTCATTTCTATTGGCTAACTTATATAAGGAAGATCCCGAATCAAAACTAGCATAATCTCTACACATCTTACTGGTCTTCTCTCTCTCTCTAACTCTCCGTCACTCTCTCTATCCCTCTTAGCTGCTATTCAAATCCGTTACAATCGCTATTCCATTAAAAATACTAATTCTAAAAAAATCTATCCTATCTAACGAACACATAACTTTAACACTTCACACAAATTAAACTAAAATATAACAGTTATATACATAACTCTCCATTATACATAACCATCCATTCTTATTCATTACTAATCGCTGACATGCACAATACAATGCCCATTTATTTCATCATCATTGATCCAATTACATTATCATTATGAATTGTTCCAATAACGAACTTCATTATATAATTTTCTGTGTCTTTCTGTCATTAACTCGCTCTACATGTCAGATATTCTCCAGATATCTTCTTTCACACAGTTCTTCAAAACATGTTATTCCTTCATTGTGACACATGACGTTTCAAACACATATAAATGAAACGAATGTTTGATTCATTGATGGATGAAACATTCCATTTCCAGGGTACTTCACATACTGTGTGTCACAAAATATAGATTTCTTTTCATAAAAACTGCTCACAATCCACTCTCTAGAGTTAAAATTTCTTTCACAAGACAATATGACATATGGGCAGGCAATTATCGATATAACCTATAAGAAATTTGTGTAACACTCACCATAGGCACACAACTTTCATTTGGTTCCGTCTTTATTGAAGGATGTGTCGTTTGTTCTTGATCCTCTTCCTCTATTACATGGGAGACCATTTCAGCTTCTATACCAGCCACAGGGTTACCATCAAGTGTAGATGTTACACAAGTCTTGTTGGAGGAACCAACTTCACCTTTCAGTAAATCCATGTGGTTCTGTAAAACCACCACACTAATCACAGCTATGCCCTCTCATTTCGTGAATAAGGGCTCTATTAGAACCATTTTACTCAGCATCAAAATGATAACTCCATCTTATAGATTTACTTCGCCGCAACTTTCAAAGTCATAGAAATATTTCTTTACAAATCTCCCAGTAACTGTTGCTCCATTAGCCACATACTTACCTGCCTCTTACACAACATGAAGAGACATTACCATGATCAGAGGAGCTTTCCACACCTTCCTATCAGGGGCCAAAGAAACCCAGTGCATATCTTCTACAGTTTTTGTACAATAATAACATTTCAAAACCCTCTCAAGTAGGCACAACAAATTAGTACATATGTCTTATTTCTCTTACATAACCAATCATTACCAGAATGCTAGAAATGATCACACTAATGCTACTAAAGCTATGAAGTACATTCAACAATACAGACATAAGAAATCAGCCTCAAAATCTGAGACCACAAAAATGAAAGTTAGCACAAGATCCCAAGAAAACATTTTATTCATTGGGCCATACAAATCCCCACAATAAGATGATATAATTCATTTGTTTGCACACAGCCACACAGCACCCACCATGACTTCTCTTACTGGAGTCAATTGTTCTACAGCCTTCTATAATATCATTATTGGCAGCCTTGTTGGGAGGTACTGAATATTGCTTTGTAAACTACAATGTGTTCATCTCTCATGATTGTGTTCTTATGAATGAGGTTTATATGAATTTTAGTGATATGGATTCAAAAACTCTGACAGGTTGCATAAGACAGGGAATATTTCACCTTGTACCAAAAGAAATCATATTTATTCTAAGTGTCCTTTCAACATATCACACTTAATGGAAAGTTCTATTTTTATTTCTAAGGAGACAAAGGGAAAATTAACTGTGCATTTTCACATACTGTCACTTCAACTGTTTCACCAGAGAAAATCAGTTCCCCAACATCTATAATCATGGAAGTTAAATCTGCAAACGCATATTACAGAATTTTGTGTTAATAGATGTTTCTACATATAGCCACCTACCTTGCCATCGACAGACACATTCTAAGTGGGATTTACATAATACTTCACTGGGTATCTGTTTCTTCTTGTATATGATAGACGGATAGATTGTCATAGACGTTTGTATACACAATCCTGAGAGTGTAAACAACTGAAAATGTATTATTACAGCAATGATTACTAGGACTTGACAACGTAATTCAAAATTTTAACACTTTAAGAAATTTCATTTTATGATGGAACTGATGGTGACTAGTGCCTGATGCATGTGTTGGACATATGATCCATTGATTTTACTAAACTCCCCGAGGATGGCACCTTCAAGCCAAAACATATAGGAGTTGGTACATAATATGGACTGTGTTTTATGATCTGTTCTGCTGTATATATTTAGTGCATTTTGTTTGTTAAGATATGGAATTAATAAGCAGGTAAATCACTAAAATTAATCAGTGAACAAATTACCTCAAATGTTAGGCTTCAGTTATATAACTCTCCCTCTATGTATCCATACATGTAGAGCACTGCCGTTTGCAGTTTCAGTTTCTACAGAACTTTTTAAGACACTAAATGTGTAGACATGTAATAACCTTGCCACAACACAGTGTGACTTATCACTGTACATGTCCAACATGTCTGACAGACATTTCATGCCATTAACATACAACAATTTTGTAACAGGGTGACCACAATCACCTGTCACTAATTTCATATTTATTTAACGTCACTCAATCACAAATAAAATTACATTCAAAGTCTGGTACAGTTGCAACAATATAGTTGCTAAACTCTGCACACCTTGCGGCTGAATCCTATACACACCTTCACTTCCTAACAGTTAAAGGTCTAGTTCCAGGACTCAAAATTCGAACAACTTGTGCTAGTAAGGGAAATAGGTAGGTCAAATAGGCACTGCCAGATCAATAATGCTACATGTAACAACTGTAAACAGTCACTACACTTGGTCCTCAAATCAACAGCCACCGTTTGTATCACACAGAAGTCTCAATGTACAACATCACTAAAATGTATAATCCCAAAAATGAACATTTAAATGCCAATGTCAAAAATTGTCAATACATATTTCCATATTTCTTTTTCTTTGCAATGAAGTATGGCTCATGAGTGTTCACAAAATAAAATGAGATCTCCAGCGTACATCATGACACAGATACGTCTGCTGGAAATGGTTTTTTCTCTCCCAGAAAGAGAGAGAGATTTTGTAAAATCCATATGTCCAATGAAGCATACATAAACTACCAATAAAACAGAGTACATAAAGCTGGGAGGAGTCAGGTGAAGTCCTTGTCAATATCACGAAGGCATATAGAGGAACCAAAGGTAAAGTTCCACTCAATCATAACAAAGACCCTAAATGGAGGCAAGTGGTTAACATCACGTCCCAGGTGCATTCACCCACGTAGAGTCCCCATTACCCACTGAATAGGAGGCCGGTAAAGCCCCATACCTGGTCTGGATGTCTTCGAGAAGCGAAATATCTGCTCCCCCTTCCTCGACTTACACGCACGTTTGTCTACCTCATAACCTAGCCGCTACACCAACCTATTTGAAACATAATACCTAAATTCGAAATGAAATTTCTTCCCTTTCCTACAGTTACTAATTTCCAGTATCATGGAACCTCAAAATTTACCCTGAGTGCTTAAATGTGCATTCGGAAATCGATTCATTAAACAGGGTGTCTTAATGCGCAATATAAAGTTCCACCACCTTGAATCTTCCACTCAGCTTGTCCACAAAGAATGCAACGTTCACGTGTAAAACGCGTTGAAAGAATATAATAACATTTATCTATAATGCAACGTGTTCGTAACTACATTAAATTACTTTACACAGTCACCACGTAAATTAACGCAATTACATCATTATGCCAGCTTTTGTACATTTACCGCGAAAAACGTCACCATGACTATCCTGTTGGTTCGGTCGTTACGAACGTCTGCACGGTAGGAACTCAATCACACGTACTGTCTGTGTTTATTCAATGTAGGTAACTTATGTTTGCCTGAATGTGTAAAAAGAATAAAATTAGAATATTACCAAATTACACGCACGGACACCACATGGCCTTTCAATAGGGGGAAATTGGCTGTGCTACTTTCCCATGTGCCCCCTCTGAATGAGAAAAAAAATGACTGTTTTAACTTCCAAATCAAATACAAGTTTATCACAATTATAAATAATTTATAATTAAAAATGCCAGAAATTGATCTCTCCATACACACTACCGGCAAAGTTACTTTTATCAGTGTCAACGATTCTATATCATTTTCGACGCTTTAATTTCTGCACAGTTTACCTGTTGTAAGCTGCATAAAGGCAACTGATTTCAACTTCGTAATTTCCGATAGAACCCAACGCCACCTTCTTCATTACTTTGCTGGGAAAAGGAAAAGCTAACCTACACAAACATCGCATCACAAACGGCTCTCACCTAGATGACCTGTGGTTAATATCACAGACCAGTTACTCATGCAGAGTAACCAACATAATAGACAGAAAACAAAACTTCGGACGCATGGAACAAAATATCACCGATACGCGCTGCTAAAATGCTTATGCAAACCAGTTATTCTATCAATAGATAGCGTGGATGTGAGATGTTGTTCAACTAATACTTCTTAAGTTCAAGATGATTGACAAATCTTGCGTTAGAAAATTTCGGGGTTGTCATAAAATTAAAACATGTAGTTACGAGACAAAAGTGTGTATTTCTGAAAAATGAATGATAGAACAGTAGAAGTGAATGCTTGATTGATAAAGGCCACCAGAGCATATTATGGGTTACAGAACCACCTGAAATCAAGGATTACATCCAGGAAGCCCAAAATACCCCTCTACAAAACATTAATTAGACCGGTACTTATATATGGGGAAGAAACATGGGTGCTATCTTTGCAATATGATAATCGTGTTTTTTTGAGCGCAAAATCTTCCGGAGAATTTATGGCCCAGTGATTGATAGGGAAGAAAAGCGAATTAGAACTAATCGAGAACTTTATCAATTGTATGATGAGAAAGACATTGTGAACTTCTGTACGCGGAGTACACTGAGATGGGCAGGACATGTCATGCGCCAGGATGACGACGATTTAGCCAGGAGGAAAGCGACCAGAGGTAGACTCAGGTTGCGCTGGAAAGATCGAGTGAAGCAAGACGTAGCAAAGCTAACAAAAACAAAAAGCTCCGTGGCCTTAGTCCGCACGCGAACTATACCGACAGAGCGGCCGCCGCCGGTCGACGAAGTTAGCGCGAACTTTTGTGGATAGAGGGGTGTCACATGGTCAGCGCAACGGGTCCCCACAGCCGTTAATCTGTTTTATAGACCTAGAGCCGCTACTTTTTTCATTCAAGTACCTCCTCAATTGACCTACTACGCAGAAAATCTGGTAGCGCCGGGGATCGAACACGGGACCACTGTATCTGTAGCCAGAAACTCTGACCACTAGACCACAGAGACGGTCGATGTAGCAAGGCTAGGATGTAGAAATTGAACAGTAGCTGCCCGAAACCGGAAAGGATGGAGGAAACTCTTGAAAGAGGCCGAGGCTCACACTGGCCGGCGTGTAGTTCCATTGGAAGAAGTAAATACAATTAGTTCATCTTAATTTTGTACACCATCCGAGGAGTAAAAGCTACTAATTCCTCAGTCAGACAGTATATTACCTATTATGAATCCCAAAGATTTCTTACCTGTTTTACAAAATCCCCCCTGGACACTATCCCATGCCAGTTGAAAGCCATCCACATTCTTACACATATATCATTTCTGCTACAATATTAAAAGAACATCTTCCTACCTACATCGAGGGTGTAACTCTCAAGTGTACTTTTTGCTTCCAGACTCGAACTAGAGTTTGTGGTGATGTCACTATCCTCCCTACAATCTACCCATGTATACAAGGAACAATAATTGTTAACTGACCGACATAGCAAGGCTCAAGGTGCAAAAAAAAAACTATAACCTAGCCAAATAATTTTATCGCTAAATAAAATGAAAGTTTGCTGCTTCTTCAACAGTAACATTTGGATGACTGATATCCCATCACTAGTTTTTCATTATTATTAAAAAAAAAAAAAACCACACACACACACACCAGGATACAGTGTCTCAATGGCCCTCAGTGGCAGGCACTTTTAAATTCAGAAATGAATGTCAACCAACATTCCATTAAAGCTGGGTACTTCTTGACTAGATGAGTGAATGTCAGCTTTTCAAGAACCCTGCTCCACTGGGAAATTATCTACTGCCTTTTTTTTGAACTGTAAGCACATCACATATTCTGCCATGATGATAATAACACTGCGGTCCACAGATGTGCCCCACATAACATGGTAGGTAGTAACTAAATCTGGGACAAGCCTGCAGCCTGCAACAACAAAGCACAATAAAAAAATGCAGACTGTTCAGAAGAAACTGTCACAGGCAGGGACTGAACGTTCCTCCAATTGATGTTGAGTCACATTCCACATTAAGCTCCATCTCACAACCAACATTAGGAAACCTAACACGTTTTTAGGTTTCCTATTGAATTTAAATGCAGTGTCTGAAAATTATCAAGAATTATCACCCCCTTGGCACCATGACACAGTAGTTCCTTAGGCTGTAGACAGAGGAGACAGCCTCCAGATGTGGAGGGTAGCTGCAAATATATTTAATAATCAGTAGTAGACAGCCAAAAAGGGGTGAATCTCAATATTTGGTGCTGAATGACAAAAAACCAGAATGTTGAATAATATTGCTGCAGATTTGGATATAAATGCATTCTTTGGAAGGATTTAAGCTATGAAAATAGTACATTAACCTTTTCAAGCCTAATGTCGACTATAGTGGTTGTACCGCACCGCTAACCTCCAAATTCGCATTTCATATATTTATTCAACAAATATAGGTACGGAATATTTTAAACATGGTATATACTCTCTGTTTTTTTCTCTTCAAATGCAGTTTGTTTCATAATTCTAACGTATTTGGTTCCTGTATTATTCAAATTTTATACACAATGTGTGCTAAAATTTAAAAAATAATTCCGGCGCCAAAAGATAAAACTTGGAAACACAGGAAACAGAACTGGCAAAACATAAGCCACAATTTTTGGAGGTACAGTAGGTCAGATGGGACAAAGTTTGCAAAGTTGCCTCATGGGAAGAGAAATGAAAATTTGCATTTACAGGTATTTTTTTTATACCTAAGGGAGAGTTCGGTATTTGGGTTTATATATGTATATAAAATTAAATCTTCACGCAAAACTGCTTTCTTTCTGAAGCACCTGTGGCACATGAACACATGTGAGTGGGGAAAAATTGTGAAGAAATGTAGAAATGTTGGTAAAGAAATGAAGCATTTAGAGAAAAAAAACAAGCCAGCACAAAATTTCCAACCACAAGTCTCACAGCCACTGACTTGGAATTGAACAATTCCCAGATATCTATACCAGATCTTGATCAAGAAATCAGTACATCACAATCCTTTTATAACCTTACTTATTCCCACCCAAGTGGCAGTAATTACAAACACAACCACCACCCCCTTATTTCGATCTGCCAACACAAATCTCAGGATGTGAAGCTGTACTGCTGCAATGTGAGGTGGTGTCACAGCACAGCTTTTTGACCGCAATTAGTAGCAACAAGACAAATACAACAGCAGCTCAAATAATATCATAAGGTTACATAATGACACCGTAATGTGGTACACACATTACCAGACTACAGCAGCACATCATACCGCTCAGTGCGACTAGCATAAGGGTTAAAACAAACAGCACTGAATTATGTCTAGTAAATTCTGCCCCAAATATGATAAAACATTATGAATTCAGGGGTGTGTAACTTTCATTCAACAATCTGTTTGCTATCAAAGTGTTTTCTTTCTTTGTATGCATGTGCGATATACACTCTTCCCATTCTCTGAAACGTCGCCTTCTTAACCTGCATTCCCGTGAAGTTCCACTATAAACACCAATGACATGTGTTATTTTTATCCTGCATCTTCAGTACCTGCTGTCTCCAGTATGTCTCAATACTTCAGGCAGGAAATATATTTCAAGCAATGAAGTGGCTTTATTTTTTGTATCCCCCAACAAAAGGGAATGGTTTTGGCAGTGTGACAAGACACACATTCACAACAACACAGAATATGAAGCTACTGCACATTTTATGAACGTCAGACAATTATTATCTGACTCTTGCGTTATTATATCATGACACTGTATTATTTACTACGGTGTTGGTTTCACTCCACAAAAAGAACTGGCTTTGCTAGACACACATAATCAATAATGAAGTAGATCTGCAGTTTTTTTGGGACTTTATACGGAGTGGAATGGTAATTCTTACCACCATTGTTCTGCTTGACCCTTGGAGATCGGACAAGATGATCGACCAAAAACATCAGTATCTAACAATACATGATGTGTAACATCCCAGAAGACTGAAGATCACAATATACGAATTGCACGCAAAATTCAGTAAAAAAAGACCCCTCTGAAAGTTGTGTATTGAAGGGAAAATATTTTTAAGAAAATAAGTAATGCACAATTCTACAAACTATGTATTCTTTCTCTTAGCTCCTACAAGTGATAGAAAGAATACATAGACTGTAGAATTGGAATTTTAATACATCACAATGTATGGAATATAAAATATATCCAGTATGCCAACAGTGGCAGTACAATGAAATACCAAATAAGAGGGAATTTCTTTTTTCAGAATTCCATGGGTGCTAAGGGAGGGTGGTGCTGTATCAGGGATAGACATAATTTTGCTAGGGGTTTGTTCAGGCCAGCTGCAAATATATAAAAGTGCATATTTCCCATTGCTTGTGCATAAGGAAATTATTGGGGATCCTCATTGTGAGTTTCGACAAAATGGGTCAATTATAGATCATATATTTTTTATTTTTCAGATATTTGAGGGTGTGGGGGAGAGGTAATACACTGAAGCAGTGCATAGAATTCAAGGAAGCCTATGATTCACTTAGATGGATAGGTCTTTTACAATATTCTTATAGAATTTGGTATTCTCATTAAATGGTAAGGCTAATAAGAAAGTCTAAATGAAACCAACAGCAGTCTAGGCACACAAAGATATGTATACATGTTTCCTGTAAGAATCGTTTGTAACAAGATGTGTTATTGTCATTGCTTTTCACCTTTGCTTTAGAATGTGCCATTAGGAGGGTTTAGGCAGACCATGAGGGCTTAAAATTAATTGCTAAATATCACCTTCTATTTTACAAGGATCTTAGTGTATCTGGTTCATGATAGGGATGGGTTGGAGGTACTTGTGATTGCAGTAATTAACCTGTGGGTTATGGTTTATGTCACAATAACAACAGTGGAAAAATGTACTCCATTGCAGTACGCCTATGTACATTTCCCAAATGCACAATGTACAAGCTGACCTCCTGATGATGAAAAATTATTTCTACCAAACATGTTTCAGATAATATAATGGAAATAAATAATTAAGAAAAAGTGTACATCTTGTGGAGTGAGAGAGAAAACCAACAAGATGCAACAGTTAGATGTTTATTTTTAACAATTTCTCAACATGTTTCAGGCACCATTATGCCCATCTTCAGGAGAACAAGATGTATGTTACTGCATGTGTTGTGCTGCGCTGCTTCTGCTGCATGTGGTTGGTAGCGGTTGTGGGGCGCTGTCTTGTAGGGTGTGAGCACTGTGAAGGTTACTGTTCGACACTGTCGAACAGTAACCTTCACAGTGCTCAAACCCTACAAGACAGCGCAGCACAACACATGCAGTAACATACGTCTTGTTCTCCTGAAGATGGGCATGATGATGCCCGAAACATGTTGAGAAATTGTTAAAAATAAACATCTAACTGTTGCATCTTGTTGGTTT
>Ga0131853_10009283_pt1 | contig 17988 bp, 18 predicted proteins | sample TergutLab28metaG_FD_92764 | JGI IMG/M metagenome (GOLD analysis project Ga0131853, IMG submission 92764) | Labiotermes labralis P1 segment gut microbial communities from Petit-Saut dam, French Guiana - Lab288 P1 (version 2) (version 2) | ecosystem: Host-associated > Arthropoda: Insects >... | reverse complement strand
GTTTGAGACTTCGCTTGCGTGAATGTTCGCAAGCGGTAGCCGAAAAGTGCAGGGGCGTAAGATTCTTGCGTTTTTTGCAAGAATCCACAGCCATCTGCAAGGACGAACCATTAGCGAAATCAAGATTTCGATGGTTCAGCCTCAATCCCCGAAAAACTTTTAAAAAAGTTTTACAAAACAGGCGGCGGCGGTCAACCGCAACCGTTCAAGCGGCGGCAAAAAACGCCTTGCTTTCACGGGCGGTTTTCACAGGGGTGGCATTAGCGGAAACAAGTTTCCGATGCCACTCCCCAAACGTGCTATGGCGCTATTAAAAGCGCGCCGCTTATTGAGGACTGCAAACAATATCCTTTCAGTTAAGTATCTACCGCGGCAAAAGCCGCATGCTCGACTGAAACAGCGTTCGCACTTGCTAATCTTTCCGCAAATGCGGCTCGCTAACTCAGCTTTTCTGTCGCCGGCTTTGGTGCAAATCGCCGCTTTTTGGCGTTTGATGCCATAGGCGACCGGGATTATGGCTGAACCGTCCAAAACTTGTTTTGGCTAACGGTTCGTCCTTGAGGGTTTCCCAAGAATGCGAGTCGCTTTTTGACGAAGCATGATTGGTTGAAACCTACCGTAAGGGCAGAGCCCTTAATGCCCGTCCGGCAGGACATAAGCCTGCCGCCACAGCGGCAAAAAGGGTTTTAGGGCATTCGCCCTAAAAGCCCGCGCCCGAAGGGCGCACATATGCGCTTGTCAGCGCAAGACACCTGCGCCTATCGGCGCAAAAGGAGAATAATATGAAAATCGCAATTGGCTGCGACCACGGCGGATTTGAGCTGAAGCAGCATATTATAGAATATTTAAGCGGCGAAGGATATCAAACTGTTGATTTCGGCTCGGACGGCGCTGACGCGTCTGATTATCCGATTTTTGCGAAAAAGGTTACCGCTGCGATTTTGTCCGGCGAATGTGAATTGGGCATATTAATTTGCGGAACCGGAATCGGAATGTCAATCGCGGCGAACAAAGTTGACGGAATCCGCGCGGCGGTTTGCGGCGAAACGTTCAGCGCGCAAATGGCGCGCGCGCATAACAACGCGAACATTTTAGCTCTTGGCGCTCGGGTAATTGGACCGTCACTTGCGGAAGTGATTGTGGACAAATTTGCTTCCACGACTTTCGAGGGCGGGCGACATGCGCGGCGGGTAGGGTTGTATGACACTATGAATGATTAATTTGCGTGAAATTACGCAAGCTTCCGCCGAAACTGCGAAGACAAAAAATCCTCAACGTACTCGATGTACGCCTGCGGTTTTTTGCATCTTGTTGCGACGAAATCTCACGTAATTTGACACAAATTAATTTAAAAAGAGGGATAAATATGAAAAATTTTCTAAAACTTACAGCGATATTGTGCGTGATATGTATGGCGTTAGTGTTGATTACAGGCTGTTTCGGCTGTGACGACGCAAATATTGACGCTGATGAGTACTACGCAAACGATTACGACGCCTCGATTGAGGATGATGAAAATGAGGAAGTTGAAACTGAACGAATCAATCTTGCCGAGCTGTATAATTGGAACACGCGCGAATTTGAGGATATTCGGCATTTGTTGGGGCGATTGATTGATGTTGAATCGGTTACCGATTACGAAATTTTGGGCGGCGGCGGTGTGACATTTCGTTCGTATCGTTTCGAAAGCGGAAATAGTGTAGTATTTTGGTTTGGTGACGAAATTCAATCGTTTTACATCGATTACGACGAGGCGGATGACCGAACGCGCGTTCATTTTAACGGAATTGACGGCACATCTCGCCGTAATGATGTGATAGCCGCGCTCGGAGAGCCGTATTTTACGTGGGATGGTGGCGAGCGGCTTCAATATTTTTATGAATTTTATGCTCCGGGTTATGAAGGAACTTTGCCTGCATGGAGCGTCAGTTTTACTTTTGATGATAATTTAATGGTAACTGCTATTTACGTGGGTTTGCATATAAACTAAATTAAAAAAGAGCCGAAAGGCTCTTTTTTACTTACATATGCTTTTTAATGTGTGACAGCGCGTTTTTTTCAAGCCGAGATACCTGCGCTTGCGAGATTCCTATTTCGCCGGCGACTTCCATTTGGGTTTTCCCCTCGAAAAAGCGTAGGTTTATAATATGCTTCTCACGATGAGACAGGCGTCCCATTGCCTCTTTTATATAAATATTTTCAAGCCATTTATCGTCGATGTTTTTCTCGTCTTTCACCTGATCCATCACAAAAATCGCGTCACCGTCGTCGTGATAAACGGGCTCGTAAAGCGAAATCGGATCTAAAATTGCGTCCAGCGCGAGGACTACATCTTCTTTCGGCAATCCAAGCTCTTTGGCGATTTCCATAACCGTCGGTTCCTTTGAATTGTCCGCCGTCAGTCGCTCTTTTACTGCAAGCGCCTTGTAGGCGATGTCGCGGATGGAGCGGCTTACGCGAATGGAATTATTATCTCGCAAATATCGCCGAATTTCGCCGATAATCATTGGAACGGCGTATGTCGAAAATTTTACGCCAAGCTCGGAGTTAAAATTATCAAGCGCCTTAATCAGCCCGACACAACCGACCTGAAACAAGTCGTCAATATTCTCGCCGCGGTTATTAAACCGTTTAATCACGCTTAAAACAAGGCGCAAATTTCCGTTAATAAACTCTTGCCGCGCGTCGGCGTCGCCGTTTTTGATTCTTTCAAAAAGCACCTGCTTTTCATCGTTCGAAAGAAGCGGCAATTTTGATGTGTTAACTCCGGAAATCTCTACCTTGTTTATCATATCATCTATCCTCTCGATGTCGCGATTTATTAGTAAAAGTATTTACTTTGAGGATTAAATTTATGCAAAAATATTTATAATGAGAATGTGTTATCGAAATAGTGAAACTATTTCGCCGCGGCGCATAGCGCCGTCAAAAATTTTTACAAAAAATTTTTACACACCTCATTGCAATGTCCATTGCTTGAATTTTTCAAATTCAATACGCAAAATCAAGGATTTTGCGATAGAAATGCAAGCATTTCTACATGCAATGCCCATTATAACACAAACTACGTGTTGAAATGGACGAAGGTAAGAAATTTTTCCTACAGTCGGAAAAATTTCTACGTATTCCATTATAAAAAAAGAGCCCTTAGGCTCTTTTGGTGTTTTCAACAAATTTTTTCTCACTATCGCTTAATTTCGCGCGGCGAAGCATTGCCGGACGTTTGTTAAGCGTATTCGTAATCGACTGTTCACGCTTCCACTTCTCGATTTCGGCGTGGTTGCCGTTTAGCAGGACTTCGGGAACGTTTGCGCCGTTCCACTCGGCGGGGCGCGTGTATTGCGGGTGTTCAAGAAGCGAACCGTTAAGGCTCTCGCGATTGTGCGCGTCTTCATTGGGCAAAACGCCGTCAATCAGCCGCCCAACGGCGTCAACAACCGCCATTGCCGCAATCTCGCCGCCGGTCAGAACGAAATCGCCCACCGAAAGTTCCATATCGACGATAGAGTCAAGCACTCGTTGGTCGACGCCTTCGTAATGCCCGCAAATTAGGATAATATGCCGCTCTTTCGTCAATTTTTTCGCGACCGATTGGCGGAACAGCTTGCCTTGCGGCGTTAGGTAGATGGTTAAAGGCTTGTATGGCAAATCTTTTGTCACGCTTTGGTAGGCGTCAAAAATAGGCTGACACGTCATAACCATACCCGTTCCGCCGCCGTATGGATAGTCGTCAACCTTTCTATGCTTATTTGCCGAAAAATCGCGGATATTGATGTAGTTAATATCCAAAATCCCCGCGGATTTCGCGCGCCCGATAATGCTGTCGTCTAGCGTCGCCGCAAGCATTTCGGGGAATAGGGTTAAAATATCAAATCTCATAAGTATGTTCCTTTTCACATAAGGCTCCTTTGGCAAAGGAGCTGTCACGAAGTGACTGAGGATTGTGGTTGACAATCCCCCGTCGCCTTACGGCGCCACCCCCTTTGCCTGGAAGCGGGGCTTATTGGGTTACAGATATACCCACATTGCGGGGCGGATGGAGATACTAGGATCAAGTGCAGGATTAGCGCCTGTCCAAACAGTTCCATTGTTAGACACCCACGATACCCTTCCAGGGGCATAACCAGGGGAGCGCAACCACCAAGCAAAGGCTCTATTTGTATAACGCGCTACTCGCGCCTGGTTATATTGATCATCTATCCAATTATTTCCGCCACGCAATGCGCCACTGTCACCGAAGTAATATACTAATTCTTCTAAGCTTAGAAAAAATATTTTATCAATAGTATCATTACCACCGGACGTTCCCTGCCATGGATTATCGTTGTTTATTATTATTGTTTCTGCGATTTTTGCTTGTTCTTCATCGACAAATTGATCATAGAACTCGCCGTTCAGCCACCGCCGAATATCACTTGTTTCCCAAGTTACCTCTGTCCATTCATAATGAAACGGTCTATTTTCCAACAAATACTCACTCAACAGCAACGTTCTGCCGTCCTGCGCGTCGAGCACGCGCCATTGGATTCCGCCGAATTCGACAATTTCCCCTATATTTGTCGAAATTTCAGGGATTCCGCCGATATAGACGGTTTGCGTATCGCCGTCCCAGTTGACGGCAACGCCTAACGCTTCCGCGATTCCTCGGACGGGAAGAAATGTTCGCCCCTCCGAGATAAACGGACGCGAATCATCGTCGAACGGTTGCAGTTCGCCGTTTACGACCACGTTTACGCCGAAAAACACTTCGCGGATTGCGGGTGTTGCGAATACCAGCGTTGAGATTAGCAAAATCGCGAGCAAAAGTCCGGCGATAAAGCCTTGAATCCGTGCTTTAAACATAGAGATTCCCTCCTTAGTTCAAGTCTAACAATCCGTCGGGCAGGCGTACGGTCATACGTTTTTCGGTGATATCGACTTCCAAAATCACATCTTTGAGCGCAGGAACAAGGACGCCGGAAGTTAGGACATAAACATCGTTGCTTCCGGTTTTTATAACGTCTTTTATGTTGCCGAGCGCTTGTCCATCGTCGTTTTCGACCGCAACACCGATTAAATCGCAGATATAATAAACGCCGTCGTCAAGATCGCCTAAAACGTCGCGTTCGATTGTGATAACCTTGTTGCGCATTGCAATCGCCGCGTCGATTCCGACAACACCGTCAAGCTCAATAATTACGCTACTTTTATGAACGCGGGCGCGTAAAATTTCGTATTTTTGGCCCGCGGCGTAAAAATACGAAAGGTCGCAATATATAGTTGGGTCGTCGCACCACGGCGTAACCTTAACTTCGCCGCGAATTCCGTGCGTGTTGACAATTTTGCCGATTTCGATGAGGTTTGCCATTGCCATTACACGATTTCGACGTAATATTTTCGGTTTTCTCTAACAGCGGCGGCACTTACAACGGTTCTAATCGCTTTCGCGATACGACCTTGTTTGCCGATCACTTTTCCCATATCGCCCTCGCCGACGGTAAGTTCCAACACCGTAGAATGCCCGGTGTCTTTTTCGGTTACAGTTACCGCCGCCGGGTTTTCAACCATTGATTTCGCGATAAATTCGAGTAATTCTTTCATATGAAACATTCCTTTCGGATTATAAACCGTAAATTTAAATCAAATTGCGTGCATAGTCGTCAAACGGACGCCGACGTGTATACAGATACTCTAGAAGTCCGTTTGGCGGCTAGGTGCGTGATTTGATTTAAATTATGTTTTGTTTTTTAAGTAGTGCGCGTACCGTGTCAGTCGGTTGCGCGCCATTTCCAATCCAAGTTTTTGCTTTATCGGCGTCGATGTTAATTGTCGCAGGGTCGGTTAGCGGGTTGTAAGTTCCGATTTCCTCGATAAATCTTCCGTCACGCGGATAGCGAGAATCCGCCACAACTACTCTGTAGAACGGCGCTTTTTTAGCTCCCATTCTTCTCAATCTAATTTTAACCATTTAAATCTTCTCCTTTTGTGGGGTTTGCATGAAATTACGCAATCTTTCGCCGAAAACGCTCGGTCGGGTATCTATAATACACGCTCCCGTGCGTTTTCAACGAAATCTCACGCAATTTGATGCAAACTTCGCAATCTGTTTTATATAAATTTTAATTATTTTCAAAAAATTTGCTCAGATTAAGACCTGCCATTTTTCCGGTAAAGTCCACATCTTTATTATCGCGCATACTGTAATACTTATCATCGGCGACAATTATATGGTCAAATATTTTTGTATCAAACTGGTCACCGAATCTTACGATTGTTTCGGTAAGCATAACATCTTGAACACTTGGCTTCTCACTGCCGCTAGGATGATTATGAAACAAAATTATCACATCAGAATTATTTAATAGTGCCGGAACAAACACATCTCTGACTTTTATATGAGCCCAATTTTGACTTCCAACTGCTATAATATGGATTCCCGCAACTTTATCGTGGTTCGTCAATGTTATAACACCAACTTTTTCGACAGCTTCGCTGTTAAGTTCAAGCACCAAATTTATAATTTCCGCCGCTTTTTCAGAAGATTTGACAGTTGAGTCATAAATTTCGCATTTTTTGTCAATTTGTAATTTTAAATTATACACATTTACAAATTCCATATTTGGAAACTCCTTTCGCTCTCTAAAACCCGAATTTCATGCCCATTTTCTTCTTGCCGGCTTTACTCATGCCCGAGAATTGCTTCATCATTTTTTGCATCTGCTCGAACTGCTTGATAAGTCCGTTTACGTCGGAAAGGGTTGTGCCGCTTCCTTTAGCGATGCGATCTTTCCGGCTTGGCGTAAGCTTTTCCCGGTTTTCGCGCTCGGCTTTCGTCATGGATTTGATAATCGCCTCGGTTCGCGCCATCTTTTTCTCGTCAATTTGCGCGCCCGCGAGGGCTTTCGCGTCAACTCCTGGAATCATGCCGACAATGGACGAAATCGGTCCCATATTCTTCATTTGCTCCATTTGATCGAGGAAATCTTCGAACGTGAATGTTGCGTTACGCAGTTTTTTCTCAAGTTCCGCCGCCTTTTTCTCGTCAATCGCGGTTTCAGCTTTCTCGATAAGCGTTAAAACGTCGCCCATTCCAAGGATTCGCGACGCCATTCTGTCGGGATGAAAAACCTCTAAATCAGACAGTTTTTCGCCCATTCCGCAGAACTTTATCGGCTTTCCTGTGACCGAACGGACTGATAGTGCGGCTCCGCCGCGGGTATCGCCGTCCAGCTTGGTAAGCACAACGCCGGTGATGTCAAGTTCTTTGTTAAAACTTTCGGCAACGTTGACGGCGTCTTGCCCCGTCATCGCGTCAACCACAAGCAATATCTCGGTGGGCGTCACGACTTCCTTAATTCGCTCCAACTCCGCCATAAGTTCTTCGTCAATATGCAATCGTCCCGCCGTATCGACGATTACGACGTCGTTTCCGTTTTTAAGCGCTTGCGCAACCGCGGATTGCGCGATTTGCGCGGGGTTATTGTTGCCCTCTATCGAAAATACGGGGATGTTCAGCTGCTCGCCTACAACGTGCAGCTGCTTAATCGCAGCAGGACGATAAATGTCGCACGCGCACAGCAACGGGCGTTTGCCCTGCTTTCTAAGAAGTCCGCCAAGCTTCGCGGAGGTTGTGGTTTTCCCCGCGCCCTGCAAACCGACCATCATAATGACCGTCGGCGGTTTGGGCGAAATCGCGAGCTTACTTTCAGACTCGCCCATCAGTTTGCACATTTCTTCGTTAACGATTTTTACAACCATCTGACCGGGCGTCAGGCTTTCCATAACTTCCTCGCCGATACAACGGTCGGTAACCGTGTTTACAAACTGTTTTACCACTTTAAAGTTTACGTCCGCCTCTAAAAGCGCGAGCTTTACCTCGCGCATAGCTTCTTTTACGTCATTTTGATTTAATTTCCCTTTGCCGCGAAGTTTTTTAAACGTTTGCGACAGCTTATCAGCTAAAGATTCAAATGCCATATGTGCCACCTCAATTCTGTGCTATTTCCCTTACTTTCAGTATGATTTCATTGATATGAAGTTTTATATCGTCGCTGAGCAACTCAACCGACGGTGAGCTTTCGATTTTCTGTATGATTCTGTTGATTTCTTCAAGTTTCGCGTTGATTCCGGCGAATTTTTCGACTAAGCCCAGCTTTTCTTCCATTTTAAGCAACGTCGCCTCACCGCGTTTGATATTATCCAGAACGCCTTGCCGCGTGATGTTTAGGTGCCGGCTGATTTCCGCCAAGCTTAGATCTTCATTATAGTAAAGATCAATGGCGTCCGACTGCTTCGCGGTCAGGATATCGCCGTAAAAGTCATACAGCAATGCGATTTTCACGTTTTTTTCCACTAAACAGTCACCCCTATCGTCACAACCCGCCCTCTTTGCTTGTTTTGTCACACGGTAGACTTCAACCAATCATTCTGCGCAAAAACTGCCTTGAATTCTTGGGAAGTCCTCAAGCACGAACTGTTCGCAAAATCAAAGATTTTGACAGTTCAGCGAAAACCGTGCAAAAGCTCGCCTTGCGGGCGGTTGCTACTATTTCCCAAAACGTCCACTTCGTTGGGACGTTTCGGGAGCCCTATTAAAAAACAAGTGTAAAGCTTTTAACTTTACACTATATTTTATAATATTTTCGCAAAATTTTCTAGGGGAAATCACCCTAAAATCCCATCCACAAACGTTTCCGCGTCGAATTCGCATAAATCGTCGATTCCTTCGCCGACGCCGACCAGCTTCACCGGAATATTATGCTCGTTCGCTATGGCGATTACGATTCCGCCTTTGGCGGTTCCGTCAAGTTTGGTAAGAACAATTCCAGTAATGTCGGTCGCTTTGGCGAACTCTTGCGCTTGGATTACCGCGTTTTGTCCGGTTGTTGCGTCAAGCACGAGAAGCACTTCTTTCGCCGCGTTCGGTAATTCGCGTTCGACGATTTTCTTGATTTTCGCAAGCTCGTCCATTAGGTTTTTTTTGTTGTGCAACCTTCCTGCGGTATCGCATATTAAAACGTCGGTTCCGCGCGCGCGCGCGGCATTTGCCGCATCAAATACAACCGCCGCAGGGTCGGAACCCTCTTGTTGTTTGATAATTCCGACGTCGGCGCGCTCTGCCCACGTTGCGAGCTGCTCAACCGCCGCCGCGCGGAATGTGTCCGCCGCCGCGATAAGCACGCTTTTGTTTTGTTTCGTAAAATAGTTCGCGAGTTTGCCGACGGTTGTGGTTTTTCCGACGCCGTTTACGCCGATCATTAGAATTACAGTCGGCGATGTGTTAGAAATTGCCGTGTCACCACATTTTTTCATCGTTTCCATCAATATTTCGCGCAGTTCGGCGCGTAATGCGTCTTTGTCGGCGATTTTCTTCTCTTTCGCCGCCGAGCGAAGCTTCTCAACGACTTCGGTTGACGTGTTTACGCCGACATCCGCCAAAATCAACGCTTCCTCAAGTTCATCGAACAGGTCGTCGTCAATCCCTGTAAATGCACGGATTACGTTGTCCACCGCGCCGCCGATCGAGTCGCGGGTTTTGCTTAAGCTTTTTTTAAGTTTATCGAATAATCCCATGTGATTTTCTCCTTTTTTGGTTAGGGCAACGCCCTTTTAAATCGCTACCTCGTTCATATCTAGTGCCAGCAGTTTCGACACGCCTTTTTCCTGCATGGTTACGCCATAGAGGCCGCTTGCCGCCTCCATTGTTCCGCGGCGGTGCGTTACCACGATAAATTGCGTGTCGCGGCTGAATTTTTTTAAATAATCGGCGAAACGATAGACGTTTACGTCGTCCAGCGCCGCCTCGATTTCGTCAAGTATGCAAAACGGTGTCGGGCGAGTTTTCAGTATTGCGAAAAGTAACGCAATCGCTGTAAACGCTCGCTCGCCGCCGGATAGAAGGCTTAGGTTTTGTAGCTTCTTCCCGGGCGGTTGCGCCTCGATTTCAATGCCGCTTTCCAAAATGTCGTTCGGATCGGTAAGCGTAATTCCCGCAACGCCGCCGCCGAACAGTTCGGCGAACACCTGCTTGAAGTTTTCGTTGATAATTTTGAACTGTTTGCCGAACTGCTCCTGCATAATCAGCACCATTTCGTGAATAATTTTCTCCAAATCCGCTTTGGCGTTGGATAAATCGTCGGTTTGCGTGGTCAAAAACTCGAATCGTTCGAGTGTGGTTTTGTATTCCTCAATCGCGTCGATATTAATATTTCCAAGCCCGCGAATTTCCTCGCGCAACGTTTCAATTCGTTTGTTCGCAGCGGTTAGCGAACCAACGTCGCGCTTATATTCAAGCGCGTCGGAATAGGTCAGTTCGTATTCTTCCCACATTCGATTAATAACCGCTTCAAGCTCCAGTTCGGCGCGGGTTTTGCGATTTTCGATACGGCTGTGCTCGTTTTGCGCTTTGAACAATTCTTCTCGCATATCTTTGGAATTTTCTTGGTGCTTGCGGATTTCCTCGTCGGTTTGCGTCTTTTTCGCGGCAAGTTCAGTCATTTTCGCGGTTAACGCGACTTTATCCTCGTTAAGCTGCTCGATTTGCTGTTTTTTGAACTCGATATCATCGGTCAAGCCCTCATTTTTGTCTGCAAATTCAGCTATCGCCTCGTTTTTACGTTCGATATCCGAAAGGCTTTCCCGCTTATTCGCGTTGATGGCGGACAAACGTTCGTTTTGCATTTCAATGTCCTTTAAAATGCTGTTGTGCTTGATGTTCTGTTGCACAAGTTTGTAGTTGATTTCGTCCTTTTGCGCCGAAATTTTGGCAAATTCGTCTGCCTCTTGCGTCACGAGTTCCTCAATCGCGGAAATCATATCCTCCCAATTCGCGATGTCCGCCGCTTTCAGGTCAATGTCCTTGTTGATTTTGGTGGTTTGCGCGGTGATTGTTTCCTTTTCGTTTTTCAAATTTTCGATTGTTTGCGTAATGTTTCCCAAATTCTCGCGCAAATGCTCCAAATCGGCGGTGTTTTTGATACTTTGCTGTTCGAGTGAGTTAATTTTCGTCGCCGTATAGGAAGTTTGGCTAACAATTTCATTGACAAGCGCGCCGGTTTGGGCGGTTTTTTCGTCGTTTTCTTGTATTTGACGGTTCAAATTTTCAATCTCGTCAGATAATTTCGTAATCTCGTTTGCCCGGGAAATAAATCCGCTTCCGCGTCCCACGCTTCCGCCGGTCATCGCTCCGCCGGCGCTTAAACTCTCGCCGGTAAGCGTGACGATTCGGTATTTGTATCCGCTCTTTTTCGCGGCGGCGATTGCGGTGTCAATGTCTTCGAACACGGCGATTCGTCCGAGTAAGTGTTTTAAAATTCCGTTATATTTGGCGTCGCAGGTTGCCAAACTGCTCGCAAGCCCTAAGTAGCCTGAATTGCGAGCGATTTCGTTATCGTTTATTTCCGAGCCTTTAACGGCGCTAAGCGGCAGAAACGTCGCGCGTCCGAGGTTGTTCTTTTTAAGATATTCAATCGCGCGTTTCCCGTCGTTTTCGGTTTCAACCACGATGTTTTGCGCCGTCGCACCAAGCGCAACCTCAATCGCCGCGGCGTATTTGCCGTCAACATTGAGTAGTTGCGAAATCGGCGCGTGGATATTTACGCCGCTGATTCGGTTGCGCGAATGGGCTTGCATCAGACCTTTGACGCTCTTTGTGTAGCCTTCGAAGTTCTTTTCCATATCTTCAAGCATGTTCTTCTTCGATTTTTTGCTCGAAAGTTCGGCGGCAAAGGCGTTTTTCGCCGACATAAGTTTGTCAAATTCAGTTCTGGCAGTCGTTTCGTCTGACTTGAGTTTGTCAAACTCTTGTTTCTTCGCCGCAAGTTCGATCTCCTGCGCGCTTTGCAACTTCTCAAGTTCGGCAATCTTATCTTCAATCTCGCCGTAGCCGATCGACTTCGCGGTAATGTCGTCCTCTAACGTTTCATTTCGATCGGTGTAGTTATTCAGCAAAATATTCAAATTCGCAATCGCCGCGCGCGCGGAATTTACTTCCGAACGCTTTTCGATAATGTCGCTACGGCGATTTTCGATTTCGGTGTTTTTGTCACCTGACAACTGTGTAATCTCGTCAAGTTGTGTTTGAAATTTCGTGGAAATTTGCTCTGACTCGCTTAGAGCGGCGGTGTGTTGCTGCAAAATTCTCTCATTTTCGGCGTAATCGTTGTCCGCGAACGTTATCTCTTCCCGTGCTGCGGCGATTTCCGCCGTGATTCGGTCGATATTTTCCTTATTATGAATAATGCTTGCCTCGAAAAGGTTGATATCGTTGGCGCAGACGTTGATATTGCCCTCGATTTCCTTTTCCCGCGCGCGGCAGACTTCCGCCGCCGTGTCGTTGTCTTGCAACGCGGTAAGCATTTCTTGGATTTCCATTTCGATTTGGGTGATGGAAGCCTTCGTGGATTCAAGCTGATCGGTTGCGATGTCGAATGTTTCGTCGATTTCAGACAGCAATTTTTTCAGCTTATCAATGGTATCCACCGACACGTTGAGTTCTAAAACTTTCAACTCTTCCCGCAAATCCAAGAATTTCCGCGCTTTTGCCGACTGGGCTTCAAGCGGCGCGAGGTTGGACTCGATTTCGGCGATAATATCACGCAGGCGCGTCAAATTATCCTCGGTGGAAGAAAGTTTCCGTTCCGCTTCGGTTTTTCTGTATTTATATTTGGTAATCCCCGCGGCTTCTTCAAAAAGTTGCCGCCTATCTTCCGATTTTGTGCTTAAAATTTCGTCAATTTTGCCCTGCCCGATCATGGAATAGCCGTCCCGCCCGAGTCCGGTGTCCATAAACAGCTCGTGAATATCTTTCAGACGGCAGGAAGTTTTGTTGATATAATACTCACTCTCGCCGCTTCGATAAACGCGGCGGGTTACGATTATTTCCGGGAAATCAAGGGGGAATAGCTTGGTTTCATTGTCGATTGTCAAGCTTACTTCCGCGAAGCCAACAGGTTTACGGGTTTCGGTGCCCGCAAAAATAACGTCCTCCATTTTTCGACCGCGAAGGGTTTTCACGCTTTGCTCGCCCATAACCCAACGAACCGCGTCGGATATGTTACTTTTCCCGCTTCCGTTCGGGCCGACGATTGCGGTGATTCCGCTATTAAAATCAAGTGATATTTTGTCCGCAAAGGATTTGAATCCTTGCAGTTCGATGTTTTTCAGTTGCAAATCCTTTGCCTCCTTGTTTTGCGCTGACAAGCGCAATGTGCGCCCTGCGGGGGCGTGGTTTTAGGGCGATGCCCTGAAAACCATTTGCGGCTGCTGCCGGCAGGCGTTTTGCGCGGGCGCGCGCGGCGCGGCAAGGACCAGTCCTTGCCAATCCAGCGTTTGAGACTTCGCTTGCGTGGTTTTTCGCAAGCGGTAGCCGAAAAGTGCAGGGGCGTAAAATTTTGCTTGCAAAATTCACAGCCATCTGCCAAACTTTTGCGCACCAAAAGATGATGAAACTCCTCGCATAAAACGCTTCGGAGGGCTAAATCTCTAAGCAGTAAACTGCTAAGAGCTTTATGCCAAACCGCCTTGCGGACTCACACGCTCAAAAACCGAGCGCACATGGCGCGGAAGCAAGTACAAACAACTCGCCCCTACCACAAAACATATCGCGCTTTTAGGGAGTGGCATCCGGATTGGTTTTTTAATCCGGCTAATGCCACCCCTGCCAAAATCGTCCAAGAAAACGAGCCGTCTGTTGGCGAAGTTTGATTGGGTACGATTGACGGCTCGCGGGTCGCTCTCGAATAGGCGCGGTGTTGTCGCTCGCCAATCTTTCCGCGAATGCGGTTCGCTAACCCCGCTTTTCTGTCGCCGACTTTGGCACAAATCGCGCTTTTTGTAAATCAGACTTAATTTTGCTGTTTTTTGCAAAATTGTAGTCGAATTATCCAGTGAGCGAAGCGAGTCGGGCGTTTGTGTCCATAGGCGACCGGGATTGGTAAGGGCAGAGCCCTTACCGCCCGTCCGGCAGGACACACGCCCTCGGGACTGACCCGAAAAAAGCCTGCCGCCGTAGCGGCAAAAGCCCGCGCCCGTCGGGCGCAAACCTATGCGGCAACGCCGCAAACAGTCTAAGGCGCGTTGCGCCCTAAAATCCTCGCCTCATACGCTTCTTTTGCGGCAAGTTGCTCCGCGGCTTTGCGGCAGGTTCCGCTGCCGTGGCCTATTACTTTGCCGCCATATACGGCTTCAACCTTAAATATCGGCTCGTGATCGGGACCCGAGCGGTCGATCAAATTATACTCCACAAAACTGCGGTCGCGCGCCGTTTGTTGGATTAAAGTCTGCAATTCCGATTTATAATTCACAACTTTAACGCTTGAAGGATCCAGAAGCGCCTCTTTAAGGTGATTTTGTGCCCATTCACGCGCGGCGTCAATTCCGCCGTCAAGGTAAATCGCGCCCAAAATCGCCTCAAACGCGTCCGCCAAAATTGATGGCTTGTCCTTTCCGCCGGTCAGTTTTTCCGAGTTGCCCATGATCAATTCTTCGCCCAAATCCATCGCTTTCGCCGCCTGCGCAAGTGATTTTTCGCACACAACCAGCGCGCGGTACTCGGTAAGCTCGCCCTCGTTCATGTTCGGCTTCTCGTTGTAAAGGTAGGTTGCCACAATAAAGGACAGTATGCTGTCCCCGAGGAATTCGAGCCGCTGATTGCTCTCGGTGTTATGCTCGTTTGCGTACGAAACATGTGTTAAAGCAAGTGTTTTCAGCGATTTATTTTTAAAATTATAATCTATTCCCATATTTTTAATTATTCCCTTTCGCGTAATACGCAGAAGTTGCGTTTATACAAATATACACCAACGAACTCCGAATTTATCAATCAAATCCGCTTCCAACGGACTATATATGCACGGACCTAATTCGTGAATGATTTCTGCTCCGTCTTTGAGGACATCATATATCTTTTTTACAACATCCTCTTTGCCCTCGCCGAAATGTAAGCCAAACATCATGGTGTTACCAATAGCGACATCTTCCTGTAATTCCATCAACGCCAATATTTGTCCATAAATATCAAGTTCGACATGAGCGCAACTACCGTCCTCATTTCTGTGGTCAGCGACAAGTTTCGCATCGAATGCTTTTTGATAAAACGTAACGGCCTCGGCACTATTTTTGACAATCGCTTCCATAAACGCTCTGTACATTTTCTTATCCTCCGTTTGTTACATAAATTACCGATACTTCGCCATAGCTATCGTCGCATTATGCCCGCCGAAGCCGAGCGAGTTTGACAACGCGTAGTCAATATCGCAATCAACGCCCTTGTTTACCACATAATCAAGGTCGCAATCGGGATCGGGCGTTTTATACCCAATCGTCGGCGGAGCGAATCCGTCCTGAATCGCAAGCGCGGTGATAATTCCCTCAATCGCGCCCGCCGCGCCCAAAAGATGCCCCGTCATCGACTTGGTAGAGCTAGCTTTTAGCTTATAAGCGTGTTCGCCGAACACGGTTTTAATCGCCGCCGTCTCGAATTTATCGTTGTACGGCGTTGATGTGCCGTGCGCGTTAATATATTGAACGTCGTTCGGGTTGATATTGCCTGTGTCAAGCGCCATTTGCATACATCTCGCGCCGCCCTCGCCGTCCTCGGCGGGAGCGACGATGTCATACGCGTCGTTTGTGCAGCCATACCCGACAAGTTCGCAAATTATGTTGGCGCCGCGCGCTTTTGCGTGTTCAAGCTCTTCAAGTATCATAATCCCCGAACCCTCGCCCATTACAAATCCGTCCCGCGTCGCGTCAAACGGAGTGCAGCAACCTTTCGGGTCGTCATTTCGGGTGGTCATTGCTTTCATCGAGCAAAATCCCGCGAATGCAAGCGGCGTAATGGTCGCCTCCGCGCCGCCGGCGATAATTACGTCCGCCGCGTCGCGCTGAATCGCCCAAAGTGCTTCGCCAATTGCGTTTGTAGACGACGCGCAGGCGGATACTGTGGTGGAATTTATGCCTTTCGCGCCTGTCATAATCGCGACTTGTCCCACCGCCATATTTGAAATCATCATCGGGATAAAGAACGGACTTACCCGTCCGGGACCTTTATCAACAAGTTTGCTATGCTGATCCTCAAGCGTTGTCATGCCGCCGATTCCCGAGCCTATGTAAACACCTATACGGTTTTTGTCTTCTTTTTCTAAGTCAAGCTTCGAATCCTCTAACGCTATTTTGGCAGACGTAACCGCGTATTGGACAAACAAGTCCATACGCTTTGCTTCCTTTTTGTCGATATACTTTTCTACCTCGAAATCTTTAACCTCCGCCGCGACTTTTGTGGTAAACGGTTCGGGATCAAAGCGCGTAAGCCTATCAATTCCGCATTTTCCGGATTTGATATTCGTCCAAAATTCTTCTTTGCCGATTCCAACCGGCGTAACCATTCCAACACCTGTAACAACTATTCTTCTCATTTGAAAACCTCCAAACACATATAGGGCGGACTGAGTTGTCCGCCCATAATAAGCCTAATTTACTCTACTAAACAGCAGAGCTAATGTAATTTACCGCGTCGCCAACAGTAACGATTTTTTCAGCGTCTTCGTCAGGAATTTCGATATCGAATTCCTCTTCTAAAGCCATCATAAACTCAACGATGTCTAACGAATCCGCTTCCAAATCAGCGATAAACGCTGATTCCGGCGTTACAGTGTCAGCCTCTACTCCTAATTGCTCAACTACGATTTCTTTTACTTTTTCCAAAGTATCCATTGTACAATCCTCCTATTTTTTAGTTCTAAGTTTTTATATTAATTTTAATTTTTTTCTAATTTGTGTTGAATTTGCGTCAAATTGCGTAAGATTTCGTCGAAACAAGAGATGAAAAACCGCAGGCGTACATCAAGTACGTTGAGGATTTTTCGGCTCGCAGATTCGGCGAAAGATTGCGTGATTTCACGCAAATTACATTAATAAGCCGCCATCGACGTTTAACGCCTGTCCCGTAACGTATTTCGCCTCATCGCTTGCTAAAAATGCGACAACGTTCGCGACATCTTCAACTTCGCCGAATTTTTTCAGCGGAATTGCCGCCATATAGTTATTTTTAACATCGTCGCTTAATTTATCGGTCATATCGGTTGCGATAAAGCCCGGCGCGACTGCGTTCGCACGCACTCCGCGCGGCGCGAACTCTTTCGCGATAGATTTCGTCAATCCGATAAGTCCCGCCTTGCTTGCCGCGTAATTCGCTTGCCCCGCGTTGCCCATAACTCCGACAACCGAAGCGATATTTACAAACACGCCGCTGCGCTGCTTCAGCATTACAGCGGACGCGGTTTTCACCATATTAAACGCGCCTTTAAGGTTCACCGCGATAACCGCGTCGAAATCTTCCTCGCTCATTCGCATAACCAAGCCGTCCCGCGTGATTCCGGCGTTGTTTACCACAACGTCAACCGTGCCGAATTCGACTTTCGCGTCATCAACGATTTTTTGCGCCGCGCTCATGTCGGCAACGCTTCCCAAACACAAAATCGCCTTTGCGCCCATACTTTGGATTTCCTTAACAACCTCAAGACCTTGCGCCTCTTCCTGCGGAATTCCGTTGATGACAAGGTTCGCGCCCAAACTTGCGAATTTCAGCGCAAGCGAACGCCCGATTCCCCGCGTACTGCCGGTAATTATAACAGTTTTTCCTGTGAAATTCATTGTTATTCCTCCTTAAAACTTTTGGAAAAAGTTTTATCAAAATTCTTGCGCCCTACGGGCGCGGGGTCAAGGCGCGTTGCGCCTTAGACCAATATGCCGCCTGCGGCGGCAGGGTTTTTAGGGCGCACGCGGCGCGGCAAGGACCAGTCCTTGCGGTAGGTTTCAACCAATCACACTTCGTCAAAGGACGACTCGTGTTCTTGGGAAACCCTCAAGGACGAACCGTTCGCCAAAACAAGTTTTGGACGGTTCTGCCCCAATCCAGCATTTGAGACTTCGCTTGTGTGATTTTTCACAAGCGGTAGTCGGTAACGGCGGCTCGCGCTTGCGCGTAGCAATTACATTACGCCGTTTTGACGC
>Ga0131853_10009282_pt1 | contig 17988 bp, 4 predicted proteins | sample TergutLab28metaG_FD_92764 | JGI IMG/M metagenome (GOLD analysis project Ga0131853, IMG submission 92764) | Labiotermes labralis P1 segment gut microbial communities from Petit-Saut dam, French Guiana - Lab288 P1 (version 2) (version 2) | ecosystem: Host-associated > Arthropoda: Insects >... | reverse complement strand
GGTGTGTTTCCTGTTCCTTGATCCTCAAGATGAAGTTGGTCCCTCCATCTCTTCCTCGGTCGTCCTATGTTCCTTCGTCCTTTCGGTTTATATTGTAGTGCTTGTTTTGGTAGTCTGTTTGTGCACATCCTCTATACGTGTTGTAGCCACTTTTTCTGGTACTGTTTTATTTCCTTTACTATGTTCTGTACTCCCATTTTTTGCCTAATACATTGATTAAAATAACAAATAAAATTTTAACACAATCAAATTGAAAATCACTATAAAATCCACAAAGCTAAAATAAAAATAAGCAGCTAATCCCCCTTAATCTTAACATCAAATAAAAATAAATAAACAAACAACAGAAATTATGTAAGATATATGAATTAAACTCATTTCTTAAAAAACCAGAAACCACTAAAGACGAATAACATTTCACTACCAATAAGATCAATATTATGGAGGTTCTTGATATGCTAGTAGTTGTACAGCCAGCCACTAATTTCCAGCTATTTATGAAATCTTAAAATGAATGAGAGTAATCTGTGGATCAGTTTTAATTTAAGTGTGAAAATTAAAATGATATTTAATAATGCAGTGAAAAGTGTTCTGTTCGAAGGTTCAAGTCTTGTGAAATGTGACACTGTGTCGTTAGGCGATAATTTCCCGAAGTTTTGAAGGATCTCCTGGCAATCCAAGACTTGAATATTCAGTAACACCGCTGAGAACGTCACTGCTCACAGTGCTGAATTGATCCGTTATATTCGTATTTAGAAGATAAAGGGGAATGTTCAAAATGTGTCCCTACAAGCCAAGATAATATTCAGTTATTTAAAGCTATATTTCCATCTCTGCCCACAACGAATCATAATAATACTGTTTTGTTATAATAAAACCAATTAGATGCACTAATTTCTGAAATTCATTTTTGCAATAAAACTCTACATGTTTCGGACAGTTCCTCTGTCCATCATCGGGAGTTTTTCACTGTACACACAGCAGTGGTGTATGTCATACAGGTTACAGTTACAGCTTGCGAGCAGGATCAGGACGGAACTGCGGTTCCGTCCTGATCCTGCTCGCAAGCTGTCAGCAAACCTGTATGACATGTACCATTGCTGTGTGTACAGTGAAAAACTCCTGATGATTGACAGAGGAACTCTCCGAAACATGTAGAGTTTTATTGCAAAAATGAATTTGAGAAATTAGTGCATCTAATTGGTTTTATTATAAGAAATTATCACGATGCACGGTCACCTGAACGTCAAATGCTATTTTGTATTCAGTACTTTCCTTCTACGTGCAAACTCCCTTCTAGGCCTTACCTCTTCCACTTTTCATTACGCTTTAACTACATAAGCCAGGGTCATTAGCGCTACTACTGCATACACACTGTCAGTTTAAACACTGGACAGCTCGTAGTTACGAGTTCCTTTTTTTCATAGAATTTATTTGCCTGTTTCACAAGTATCTCAGATTAAACAGGAATGATTTCCGTCAAAGAATTAACGGATTGTTCTTTAAAACCGAGACAAACACTGTCCTCTTTAAAACTGAAATTGGATGTCTATAGACAGAGCAGAATTTATCGCGCGAGTGGGCACTGCAGGGCTGCCAGCTTTATCCGTCACAATGAAGCAACGATGTCGTCCGCTCTACGCCTAACATTCGGGCGTTAAATGACGCGCTGTATAATTGAGAGCAAATTTAATTATTGAAGGGCGTGGTTAGGAGAGTAATTTCTTAGAAGTGGGCGTTTTTCTTAGTCAGGGATTACAGGATTCAGAATTTTGCCTCAAATGGAGCTGCAATACACCCTGATAGATGAGGTGGAAGGATTCAGTAAATTAATGTACTCATGGTGTGTTGCATGGCACAAGTTAATGTCGCGACGGAGAGAGATCTTTTACCACATTCAGACCGGCTGTGTTGCTGAATATCTTTTCTTTTTTTTTTTACTTTAGATGCCGGACTGCTGGCTAGAAGTCAGTATTCGGAAGGTCCTGCGACCGGCCACCTCGACACAGGTTTTTCTTGGTTTCCCTTTGCCTAAAAGCAAATGCTGAGATGGTTCCCAAGATTCCAAGTTGCCACTACAAGCTTCTCATGTAGCCCTCCCGACTTAAATTTTGTAGTAACCAATTTCATGTTTTGTATACATGTAAAATAACCACTGCCACCGGGTGACAACCCAATTGCAGTTAATAAATATTATTATTATTATTATTATCTGGGATTCAGAGCTGTTTTTTCACGGTTAGGGCAGCCGAAGATAGGGCTTTACGTCTACACGGCTTAGTGCTTAAAAAGGGGACAAAATCTGGTTAGGTTTTTTACATGTTTTTAAGACTGTCCAAACTTCATGGTTAAGGAGCTATCGATTTCTTTTCATTTACCCTGAAGGCAGAGGCAGCAGATTTTTCGCAGATTTTGGAAAATTTATATAAGACTACACGGCGTCAGATGCTAAAAGAATGGTCCTTCCATGTGCATTTTTACGTACAGTCTGTTTACGTAGCCAATTTGTCATTTGTGTTGAAGAACATTAAAAGCATGAGACGGAAATACTGGTGACCTTAACGCCATGAAATTTTGAAAGAGATGTGAGTTTTGTTTGTCTGTCTGGCAGTGGGAGGGGTGTGCAGTTGAGAACGACGGATTCATTTAGTTTACGACACTTTAATTTCTCTACACAATTACATAATCTTCACTACAGTGCTCATTGTTTCTTTTATCACATTTCCTAGTCATATGCTTAACATTCACCATTATTATGTGTACTCACATTTTTGCTACAAAGATCCTAACTAATTTGTAACGGTTGGAAGAGCAAGGAGATCCCTTTTGTTGTGACATTGTAACTTGCATCTCTTACCATATATATATATATTTTTTTTTTTTAATTTTCTTATGGTGGTAATAACGAAAGAAGTACGTGTCTGTTTATCTAGACCTACAGCCGTCTATTGTGAAACCCTATTTAGGTTCTTTTACTGTGTGTCTCCTGACGACAGAATATCTTGTTGTGTGAGCAGAATATATATACATATATATGCATGGTATGTATTATACTTTAATAACCAAGTTCCGCCTAACATTATGGCGGCAGGGAGACAATGAATGCGAAAAGACAAGTAACTGGTGTTACTAAGAACACTGACTTCCCTTCCCCTCACGGCTGCATTATACAATATATAGTGTGCCATCTTAAAGGTCTTTCCTGTCGTTACCGTTTCCTGACTAGAAAGCAATTTTGTGGTCAGTTCCAAAGCGTTGTGAAAATTGCGTGTTTCACTTGCCAGTAGAAGGATTCTGTGCCTCGTGAATCTTCTGATATTCTACACAGATTGTTTCGGAAAGCGGATCTGTTTCCTTCCTCAGATCAAAACTGGGAAGCCACTCAACAGCATTATTTATTTTAGTTTGTTTACCAGTTATGACTCACTTCCCTCACAAACACTGAAGGCTTGAGGATGGAAACAGGCCAAGCACCCGAAATGTTGTGTTCTGCTCGGAGAAACTCATAAACCGAATCATGCTAAACGTAATGGAGGCTAACCATCTTCTGAACCCTTCAGAATTAATCCGGAAAAGTTTCTGATGTAAACATGATCACTTTTTCCTTTATGCAGGAGCAATATCATGAAGGAATTTCGAGGAGGGTCGTGTCTGAGCACCCGATGGAAGTGTGAAGTCATCTTCGCACTCAGGACACTTGTTTTCTCCGATCTGCAATTGGTCCATAATTCATTTTGTAAATACAAAAGAACCGAAATGAACCGGAATCTCAGTGGCCTGTGCCTTGAACAGAAATATTTCCTGCCATCTGTAGTGCTTCTGAATGGTACTGACCAGAGTTTTTAGTAGCCGATGTGACCCAGAAGGCATAGTAATTACTATGAGCTGGACGACCGTGGGATCGGGGTTTTATTCCCGGGAGAAGCCGAATAGTTTTTCTCCTTCATTATCTCGAGACTGGCTAAGGATCGCACATATTCCCTTACAAAATGGATGTCTGGGATTATGAGCACGTAGGGGAGAGAGGAGAGGTGTATACAGGGTTTTGGTGGAGAAACCTGAGGGAAAGAGACCACGTGTAAGACCTAGACGTAGATGGGAGGATAATATTGGAATAGATCTTCAGGGAGTGGGATGTGGGGGCGTGGAGTGGATCGATCTGGCTTAGGATAGGGACGGATGGCGGGAACTTGTGAATGCTGTAATGAACTTTCGGGTTCCATAAAATGTGGGAACTTGACTAGCTGAGAACCGCTTAGCTTCTCAATAAGGTCTCTGCTTCATGGAGTAAGTAAGTAAGTAAGTAAGTAATCTGGGATTATTCCTCGACGGGCTAAGCGACCGTGACAGAAGGAAACTATTCACTTCCGCGTATTAGAAGGTAAAGCATTCCCTGTAGTGGCCTGGCCAGGCCCTGAGGGTTCCAGGAGGTTGAGGCTTTCAGATTTCCAGACAATCGGCACATGAAAGTGGTAAGGTGGCCAGCCCTACCCACCAGCCGCCTTCAACCCCCAGGAAATCTGGTACACATTTCCGTTATAGCCTGAGATTTCCACATAGTGCTGATGCTAAATATCAGGCTTAGTGCAATTCCTATTTCTCCACCTCACATACATCAGTGCTAAGCCTAACAATCCCTTCAGTTGTATCTCCACTCCATTCTGTGCTTTATTGTCATCAGAAATCTTCATCTTTTGGCGCTGTATTAATTAAACACAAGGATTACGCTCATTGACTAGAGTAGTCAAATCAGGGAGAAAACGTGCGAGCTATATGGCACGTGGGATTTGGTAGAATTTGGAAGACATATTTAGAATGGCAGGGTATTATTAAAGTGGATCTTAAACAAGAATAAAAGGCTTGAACTAATATCATATGACTCAAGGAGAGTCAAGTGCTTCGCGATCACACTCGGTAAGACGCATCTAACTCGGTAGGAATTCTCCGGACGAGTAATCAGCCCGAAGACCTCCACCTGAGTACACTCAACACTCACAATAGACAGATACCCTTACCCCGGTAGGATTCGAACCCGCAATATCAGCAAGCGAGCAGCCGCAGATCTACGCCTGAGACCGCGCGGACACTGGGATCGTCAAACAGACCCATTAGTATGTTTTCTAATGCGGCTCCCCTGCTTATGACGGTATGTCTGATTCAGTGAAGGGAAGAACCATACGGTTGTAAGTGAAGTGGGCACACAGAGGAACTCAGCGTCCAAGACAAGTAGATGTTTGCAATTTCAGCGAGTGTGTTAATGCAGCATTCATGCTATGATGTGGGGGAATTCTAAATGTCTGAATTGCTCTAGGAATAGATGAATAAAGACGGAGTTGCGGCAAGAGAAGGGGCTGTGTTTTCTGGTGGAGTACAACGTACTGCACCAGATATGTGGCGACCCCGAATTTTATAAGTTTCCCTTTACAGAAAAATTTCTGGTAAACCTAGTAAAAGGTAAAGTGATCCCGTTACAGGCCCGGTGTGGCCCAGAGAGTGGGTAGAGGTATAGCCCTACTCTTTTTGACCGCGACAGTAGAACGGGGTGAGTGGGCAGCAGCACGCCTTGGCCGCACTTTATCTCCGGGAAAGACCCGGTACCCATTTTACAGGAGACTGGGTGGGCCCCAGGACCGGTCTGGACGGGCGGAAAATCTTGTCCCCACCGGGATTCGATCCCGGACTGTCCAGCCCGTAGTCAGTCGCTATACCGACTGAGCCACCGGGCCAACTGGTAAACCTAGTTGACGTGTTAATAAGTCGGTTTGTTTCTGTTTGACATGTAACATGCTACACATATTTAAAATTTTAAACAGTTACGTTCAAATGAACATTTTTCAACACTTACCATGTATTTCATGTTCTATGAATTAAATAAGCCGATCCCAGTGGCCGCAGTGTGTAAGGCGTGGGTCTGCGTCCGCCTGATCACTCGTCCAGAGGAGTCCTACTGCGTGTGGTGTGTCTGAGTGTGATCGTGAAGCCGCGGTAACGAGGAGGCCATGGACCACTAGGGACTGTTGCTCCATGTAAAAAATTTGACATAACCGCTGTTACACATTCTGTTATTTCTTATTACCGTATTCTTGAAGCTCATTGGCAAGAGACACGGGAGAGTGCGAAACCTGACCAGTCAGTGTGTGTCACAACGAAGGACAGTGTGAGACATGCATAACTGCAATTCAAACATCAAATCTAAGAAATGAAATTCTTTTTAGCATGAAAATTCGCCAGATGAACTTACGCTGAAAAAGTTTGTTGAGCTTCGTTGTAACTTTGTGGGGCGAAACGCTTTAAACGACGCATTTAAAAGTCGGTTTATACCTCCTAGAAAACACATCGCATCTCCGTTGCGAATGCGTCAGTTGCTTATCTGTGTTTGAGGAAATGGTCGTGTTTCTGCGAACAAAAATTAATCCTTCATTTAAAATGAGAGGAAGATGTGTCCTTTTAATTAAGACTAAATGAAAGAATGTAACGTGTTACAGCGGATATATAGACAGTTCACTCGGCAACAAGTATAATTATCAGTGGGCGTCCAAGGCAAGTTAAACAATGGATGCATTTCTTGTACATTCATTTAAAAAGTGAAATCGTAAGAAAGAAATAAGATGGGAGAATGTGGAGTAGAATTATCTGGCTTAGGATAGGGACAGCTAACATCCTCTTGTGAAAACATTAATGAATATATAGGTCATGTTAAATACGGAGAACTTCTTGAATGAGTGAGGTACTACAACCAGCTCGTGAAGGAATTTGCACTATGGAGTTGGTCATTCGTAAAAGAAAATACTTTATAGGCCTCTGTACTAACCTTTTACATTACAGAGGTAATTATATATACCATCTGACTAACAGAAGTTCTACAGATTATGTATTAGTTCCGTTTGATTATCATAACAAAAAGTTATTATTTACCTCATCAGCTTTAAAGTGTCTCTTTTTCTAATAGGGGCGCAGTTTTTCTGAGAAGCAAATCCTGAATGTTTAAGTACTAATTACACAAGTTTTAGATTTCAATAGGTACCTTTTATTTCCTCGTATTAGGGCAAAGGTAAAGGTAAAGCAGTCCCATTCCAGGCCTGGACAGACCCAGAGCGTTCCAGGAAGTTAAGGTTCCCAGATTTCGTGACAACGGCACAGAATTGTGGTAGGTTGTCAGCCTTACGCACCGGCCGCCTTTACCCCCAGGTAATACTCCTGGTACTCATTTCTGTTAGAGGCTGAGTCGACCCCAGGGTCATAGTGCGATCGGAGGGATTTTATGTCAATGAAAAATCCAATGACACCATCTGGGATCGAACCAGCGACCTTCCGATTTGTAGTACAGCACCTTAACCACTGTGATAGTTAGGGCAAAGAGTCTAGCAAATTGAACGTGAGGTAAGACCTGTGTGTTCTGCTTGCGTAGGTACGGATTCACCTGTTGCCTTAACAATGATTTTACTTATGAATAAATCTGCTGCTGTTTATTCATTAGGGAAGGCGTGATTTTGAAATTCGGAAATCAGACTGAAGTGCATTTTTGGTTCGAAGGCAAAGATGGAAGCACGCCGCAGTGAAGTGCCTTTATATTCAGTGCTTATGAGTTGATTCTACGAGAGAAACCTACCTGTAACAGAAACACAGGGGGCCGGAGTTTTATATCTGCAGGGAAGTTTCCTTTAATACATGTACATGAAGTCAAATTAAAATATTCTCGGGGCTGTGAAACTTTGCGTTCAGCACAGGAATCCCTTCTGTGCAGGTTCCGATTAAGTCACGTTTCCCTGTATTACTTTATTTTATGCGCATTCTCAGCAAACGTGTCGAGATCCCTCATACACATGGTTCGGCAGTATCCCACGTATTTACTTTAAATATATCTGTACTATACGTGCATATTACCCACAACCTTAGCTACGCCGATTCAGCACTAACGTGTCAAACCAGCAATGAATTTTATAAGATAATTAGTTTTAAGCATGAGTATAAGATCGCTTTAGATTTTAAGATGACTGTGACTCTCTCATGAGGGTGTTTAGAAAAAACTAAAAAAAAACTTAGACAATATGGTGGCGCATTTGGTTGAAGCACAACGACCCAGCCGGAATGTCGCTAGTTCGATTCTCGATGTTGTCGTTGGAATTTTTCATTTACATAATCCTTCCTGCTACACTGTGGTCCTGGGGTCGACTCAGTCCCTAACATAAATGAGTAAAGGTAAAGCAGTCCCATTACAGGCCTGGAGTGGCCCAGAGGGTTCCAAGAAGTTAAGGTTCCCAGATTTCGTGACAACGGCACAGGTTGGTGGTAAGATTGTCAGCCTTACGCACCGGCCGCCTTTACCCCCGGGAAATGTTCCTGGTACTCATTTCTGTTAGAGGCTGAGTCGACCCCAGGGCCACAGTGCGATCGGAAGGTTTATGTGTCAATGAAGGATCTACTGACACCGGTTGGGATCGAACCAGCGACCTTCCGATCTGTAGCACAGCACCTTAACCACTGTGCTACCGCGGTCCCCTTAACATAAATGAGTACCGGGAATATTTCCTTGGCGCGTAAGGGCGGCCGGTGTGTAGGGTTGACGCCCTTACCACCTTCATGTGCCGATTGTCTCCAAATCTGAGAGTCACAACCTCCTGGAACCCTCTGGGTCTGTAATAGGACTGTAGAGGGATTGGTTTACCAGTACATACAACACTACCCCATTCCGGCATATCCTTATAGTACACAAATCCATCTTTGCGTTCAAGTGACTTGTGCTTAAATTCCAAGAAATTTACGCGTCATTTATTTGAATTGACTCCTATATAACGGGAAAGCCATTCCGCCGCATGTCGGTGACGTATTTTACAACTTTACCTCAATTTCTGCGAATCTGTCTTCTTCTTCTTCTTCTTCTTTTTTTGCCCTCGGAATGCTTTTCCACTGCCACTAGTATTAAACAAATTATTTTTTTCTTCTGTCGCCATCTTCTCTTTTTGTATTCGGCAACCTTAAACATCATAGCAGCGGCTAACTTGTTTTTCTGCTTTGCGTGTCACCAGTAGCTTTTCTTGAAGACATAACTTCGTCGCTTTTCTATATGATTCTGACGTTAAATCGGAGCTCTAATGCTTAGGGCTTGCAATATTTTATAAATGGAAACTGATGAAGAAACACAAACCTTACACCGTGAACTGAGCAAATACATGTGCTGCACTGCAACCAAAACTAAGACTTTCTCTGGAATGTTGAGTGTGAAAGAGCAGCGCTATAACAGACCTTATGAGCCACAGTTTAAAAGGAAATGCCATATGGCCTGTCTTAATAGGCGACCCCTGCTTTTCCTTTCGGGTATTTCCCGAAAAATCCTCCCTTTGTATTCTGGCTTACACGGTACTTATAAAACTCTAAGCAAATCCTAAAGTGATAATATGACATATAAACGATAATTACTTTCATCTTCAATAACCAAATTATTTTCGGCAAATACTCTCTGCTGTTTGCCTTAGATTATTTTATGTTCTGATGTTATGATCTTCCCTGTAAAAAAAAAAAAAAAACTTTTCACACAGTTATCTTAAGAATGATGGATTTCGGAGAGGGTACAGGCGGTAAGGGGGTTATAATGAAAGGATGCGATATTTTCTTCGTTAGAAACCACTTATGCTAGGGGCGCAGAAAATGTTTGAAACATTTAGGGCGTACCTTACAATTCTCAAAGTCGTTATGCTCATAGTAGACGCATTTAAACCATAAAAAATCCTCACTATAATCTGAACGCAAATGAAACTTTATCTTATCTATTGAAGGGGAGAAAAAATTGAACATGCTCGAAAATTTTCGTAAAATTTCAGAATATCAAATTTTTTTAAAGATCTCGTCAGTGGTTCTGAATTTATTAAATGCTTACAGACAGATGGGAGGTAGGGAATTTTAATAGGCCGTACGCCCGGATGCAAATGGAGTTATTATATATTTCCACTTCACTTATTCGCATTTGGGTAAATTGGGCACATGAGCACTTTTTAAACCTCTCTCTCTCCCTCCCTCCCTCCCTCGTTCCTTCCCTCCCCCTCTCTCCTCATAAATGAATGCAATGGAACATCCATGTCAGTCTTATGAAAACTTTCAATTCGTGGCTTACAAATTCCCATATCCTGCTTGGTGTCAGCAACCTAATAAACGTGCGTGCGTGTATGTGTGTGTATGTGCGTGCGCGTGTGTGTATGTGTGGAATATTCATCTACGAACGCTGGCTTGGATATGTGATTGAAAAAGCATGTTATAAGCTTTTCACATGCCAAAATTGTGAATTGAGATCATAATATTCCACTTTCAGTCAATTAGGACCATTTGCGGGCGACGCCACTCAGTATTTCAGTGCGCAAATGGTACAGTCCTATGTTTTTGCAACTGGTCTATTTTTTGTAACTTATAAGTAAACGATTTTGTTGCAGGTGGATATATGAATTTGTGGAAGACGTGTGTAGACATGTGTGTGTGTATGTATGTATGTAATGTATGTATGTATATGTGTATATATGTGTGTGTGTATGTATGTGTGTGTATATATGTATATATATATATATATGTTTGTATGTATTTATGTATTATGCATGTATGTACGTACGTCTGTACAATCAATTCATGCCCAGATATAATACGTATGCTTAAATATTAGTAGTCGAATGCCAGAAAGGCTTTTGCAGTGGGAATATTGTAATACAGCGATATTTGATTATTTTCCTGCCTTGCGATGCTGAAGTTTATTCCCCTCTTGGGGGTTGGTACAGTACCTACCGTAAGGGGCTTTAATGTCGATATTACTGAACACGTTACTGTGCCAGACTTCAAGACGAAGAATGAGGTTACTAGTCTCTCCGAAACGTCGATATTGCAACAAATTTACACACAGGGACACGACCAGGAATCTCACTGAGCAGTATTCAGACACATGTAACAATATATGTATTACGTTCCGCGTGATGATGATGATGATGCTGCTGATGATAATTGAGATTGTGATGATGATGATGATGATGGTGATGGTGTTGTTGTTGATGATGATGATGATGATGATGCTGTGCACAAGAGTCTGAAATATCTGGACCTGAAGAAAATTATGGCTAACTACATGGAAAGGACACCCGAAATTTGAATATGCCAGTTTGCCCCCGAATTTTTCTGTCTTTGTTAATAATCGTTGATAAAGTATATAACTGCTTTGTTGAAACCTGTAATTATAATTTAGTCAGTTTAATACCTACGGGAACAAATATAATAATAATAATAATAATAATAATAATAGCTGTTTTGTTCGCTGCCTTTCTTGACTGATAACCAAATGCCTATTTTTGTAACTTCTCTTCCTTTTGTACTCTTGTAGTGTCCACAGATTGCCACTGTTATTTATTACCTTTGGATGTAATATACTGTTATTTATTTTACCGCTTTAAAATCGTAAATGAAACCCTATAATATTACGAAAAATGGGTTTCGTCTTTTAAGGCAAGAGCTATGCAGGACAAAAAAAATCAAGTACAGAATTTTAATAAAGTAGTTAATTTGTAGAGGTAAACGGCAAAACACGTTGTCGCCAGTATTAAAGCATGTTTTCGAAGAAACACAATTCATGTTTCTACAACACCTGAAAGATAATTTTAAAGAACGTGTTGTGTAAATACAAAACTGCACTATCGTCACTTATGCAGTTACTTTTCTGAAAGATTTATTTCATCATGTGTGGCTCCTCTGTTTGCTCTATGTCCAGTGTGGTTAACCGTTTAAGAACGAAACTGTATCCGCCCGATTTAAAGACCCATTTCGTACCGCGCAGTAAACAATCTCTGCCTCTGTTATAAAAACCGATAAGTGAATGCTGTAAAGAGAAATACTCGCTGTTTGTTTTGAGATCCGTACAAAACACATAAATGCACTGTGTGGGCAGAACCCAGAATTTCGGAATGTTAAAACTGTCGGTACATAAAGTAAGTCTTAGGCTTTAAAAGTTTAATCTTCTGCTCCGAAAATGAGGAGGGCCTATTTCTCCGAAGCGCCGTTAAATGTAAATTCAAACTACGGGGATCACAGACCAAAGACATTAATCTTCATAATCACCGACATGAGAACATAAAATCTCCTAAAAGAAATTCCACCCGCTAAATGTTATTGTGTAGTAGATTGGATGGCAGGTAGTTAACAAGGTAGTTGGTAGTTACGCATAACATCCCCATTAAAGGTAAAGATAAAGCAATCCCATAACAGGCCTGGACAGGCCCAGAGGGTTCCAGGAGATTGAGGCTCCCAGATTTCATGACAATCGGCACATGAAGGTGATAAGGTTGACAGCCCTACGCACCAGCCGCCTTTACCCCCAGGAAATATTCCTGGCACTCATTTCTGTTAGAGGCTGAGTCAACCTCAGGGCCACATTGCGTTCGGAAGGATTATGTCAATGAAAAATTCCAGTGACACCATCGGGAATCGAACCCACGACCTTCCGACTTGTAGCGCAGTGCCTCAACCAACTGCGCCACCGCTTGCCCCTAACATCCCGATTATGTGTTAATTTTATAGCGACATGAACTTTTTTTGTTAAGGTTTGTCTTAATAAATGAAGCCCAATCTTATCATTACCGTATTCTGGTTTACGTACCTCAGTCTGAGGTTTCGTAGAAACACGCTGCTTCTGTCGTCAGGCGGTAGAGTGCCCTGAACATGGACATAGTAGGGTCTACCGAGATGTTGGTACATGGCATCATGTACCAGAAGACAGTAATCTTTACTGGCTCTTTTACCGGACTTTAGCTGCTTACACCAAAGTTTCATGTGGTTTTCAAAATACTGAAACAGATGTGGGAAGGGAACAGAAAGCATTAGGATCGGCTTGCACTATCTGTCTGTCTGTCTCCTTTTGAATTTATTAATCGGTGTTGGGAGCATCAATACAAAGGCTTAACTAACGATGGAAAAGTGGAGAGCTATGACACCGAGTAGTGATTGGTTGGTAGAGAGAACGAGAGAGAGATATATAGAAATGCTTAGAGCATTGTAGTAGGGACCAGTCAGGATCAATTGGCTAATCAGGGTCGTTTGTCTCGCCGGAGCTTTGTGTGATGTACAAGGCTATTAGAATAGGCTTAGTAAGTAGCTCGCTCGCTTATTGTGTACGGCCATTTGGCAGTTCTCTCTTCGGAGGTTATGCTCCACTGACTATTGAACAATGGCCTGACTTTTGTGACATACTACGAGAGATTATGTTTGCACCCTCCCTCCAGGTTGAACTTCCATCGTCCACCCATTCATTTTGTCGCACTTTGTATCGAAAGTCTGACAAAATTAGACCCACCTTTGTTCACGGATGCGTGATGGCTCTGGATTTTCGTTCACAAAGGAGTCTGTACACCATTTTTACTTTGTGTGGCTAATCACTGTAGCTGTTATGTGATGTTGAATTTCAGAGCAGCTGCGATAATTTATACGCCACTGATACAAATAAAGTTTATTTTTTTGTATATCTGTGAATGACACTTAAAAGAATGATGTAGTTTTTAAGATACAATCTTACTGTCTTCATAATTGAGGGTAGAGTTCAATGGCTTTCCTGCTCAAAATCCTGTAACTTCTCTGCAATACATTTATTGATTAAACTGAATGTGGGAACAGCTTGTTGCTCCGAAAACCAGGTTGATACCTACCGGATAACAGGCAGTTGTCTTTTTTAAATCTTTTATTCAACAACACGGCCAGTTGCTGAGATCATGTAGCGTTGATATTATATGAATCAAAGTGTATGAGGCAGTCGTGGATGACACCAATAGGGGAAAACACAAATAGTCGGCTAAAAATTCGTCGCACTTGCACTTTGCTCGTCACAAGTCCCACATGGATTTTCTTCGGATCGAGAACTGACCTCCGCGGTGTACAAGTTGTTATTAACCAGACGATCGCCTTGCGAAACGCCATGGAAATTTGACATTGCGTAAAATAATTGGGTTAATTAAGCGAGTCTTTCGTAACTTTCATCATAATCATCAGTTACTGCCGTTCTTGTTGTAGAGAATAGGGCAGCAGGAAACGTTTCCATCCTCTTCTATTATTGGCTAGTCTCTTTGTTTTACTCTAGGTCTCCCCACCGTCATTAGCTTCCTGTCATATACGATCCTCTTCCAGGTCTTTCTGGGGCGTCTTCGTTTCCTCAGTCCTTGGGGATTCCAATCCAGTGCCGACTGCTTAGTAGCTCCGTTTGGTTTCCTTAGCGTGTCGCTTGTTATGTTATCTTCTAATGTCGTATAATGCGCATGAATAAGGTGTGGATTCGCCAGCAATTCAGGGACCAGTGCCAAAAACTGGCACTAAGGAAAATGAACAACGCTGTAAAGGAATTGAAGCCAATCTTTTGCCTGGCGCAAATAGGCCTGAATCCCATAAACAGGAAATATGCCGGGAATTACAACAGGATTCATATACTGTTCAGCCTGTAGTCTAGTCACTACGCTATCCGAGCAATTCCTGCTTTAAAGTTACTTACGCCTCAACAGTAGCCTGTTAACAGTTCACAGTTCTGTGGATGTCAGAACTAACTATGGAACGCTGAATAAATTCGTGACAATTTTACAGTCGTACCGGGAAAGGAGGTTTGGTTATTTCTTACATAACAGAACACTCTTACAGCGGTATTCACAGATGTGATGCTTTGAATGTGAATAATTCATACGAATATTCGATAAGTGAATAGACCACTTAGTATTAAAACATATATGACAGAAATAAGATGTACGCGTAAAGTTTGGAACTACCTCCAAGGGTCTCAGGATAATCTGAAGTTGTATTTTCGTAAATAGTAATACAAACATCACCCAGACCGACCCTGGAGCTACACAATGGGTGTCAGGTCTCTTTCCCGGTGGTAAAGCGGGCCGGGCGTGGCATTGAACACCCATCCCCATCTGGCGCCGAGGTTAAAGAAGAGGAGAGTTATACATTTACTCCCCCTGTGGGCCTTCAAGGCCTTTTCTACGGCGAAATTTACCTTTTGCTGGTACAAAATTTGGGATTTTTCTGGCTAGCTTAAGAACGTGCAAATTACCAGTAACTTAATTGCCGGGTACGGTAAGCGTCTTTGAAAATTTAATACAGTATCCTAGCGTGTGGTCCGTTTGTGTACGTAACAAACTGTACTTTTCGTCACAAGTAGGCGTAATTTTGTCACCGTGCCGTGTTATATTGTGCTACCACCATCTGCCATTGAATCAATCTGTGTGACGTCATATGGACTATGTCGAAGAACATCCATTATGCTACTGTAGCGAACTGTGACCACGACCGCAGCGCTCGCTCTGGTCACCTACATCACTTGTGGCGAGGGGCACCACCCTCCCGCCTGTACGCTCCTGCACCCTCGTATCTTGTCAACTTCGATCATGTGCTGGCGCCGACAGACGGTGAAGTACACTCCTATGCAGTGGAAGAGGGATTTACGTCACTCATAAATGTCGGCTGGCTGTCTTAGGCAGGCTTTGAGCCAATATCTGTCACATATGTAATATACATGTCTTTCAAATTCGTTATTCCCTATTCTTCATATGTCGTAGGTAGAAGTATTTATTTCAGATAGGAAAATTTCTGGCTCCTTCTTCCTTTTCTCTTCCCCTTATTTTAAATTCGTGACTGTTGACAGGAAAAACGATTATGTATAGTGTTTCACGCTTTTGCACGTTTTGTAGGACACATACTAAAAGTTTTCTGCTTAAACATAATTACTGTTTTACTGTCTACCACAAACGTTATCTCGCAAGAGGCCAGATACCTTATCTCTCGTAGCTATCTCGTAAAAGACGGCTGGCCAACTAACATGCCGATGGCTATATTTAGAATGCTATCTAGTAACTCAGAGAGAACACTCGATTATAAGGACCAACCGTGGAAATTTATTTTAATCAATTTATATACCAATTCATGTTAAGTGTCTTATTTTTGTCCTATTTAATCAAAATCCGAACATGTCGAGAGATATTACTAGAAATTTAAAACCTGAAATATCAGGAAAAACCGATCTGTGTGGGTTGCAATATTACATACATACAGAGAGACAGCCAGACAGAGGCGACGAGGTTGATGCCGGCTTTTTGCGTCTTCATTGCCTGTGCTCTTAAAAACTAGTCACATTATAGACAGATCTATTCCGGTACTGTTCGGGACAGTACTTATGTCTCCGTTTATTTCTGTTAGTGTTCATCATATCCGAATAGGTTTCTGTGTAAATAAAATTTGAAAACAATAATGTGATTTATACGTTTGTATTGTATTTTATACCAACTACCATTTGTGCAAAGAACCGTGTTTTGGGACGTCGATAAACTTAGATTATAGCAGCAGGTAAGGGAGTGATTTTATGCCGAAATGAACATTAATTACGTTCATCTGACCATTTTTAATTTAAAAAAAACATCGTACCACAGTTTATAAAAATCCGTGAAGAGGTTTCGAAGTTTAATTATGTGGAGAGATACGACCACCCTATTACACGCTACAACTATGAATTTCTTTTATAAATGATAGATTACAAACTGCTGTATTATGGTTCAGTATAATTCTGATGGACAGGAAATGAAGTTTTTTATTGGTTCCAGCTTATAATGGTCCTATTTACGCAGGAATATATACCTACATCTGGTCTTTGTTTCCTAGTCCTAATTTTCCGAATATGATCGTCCCTACTCAGATAGCATGGTTTTAGAAGTCTATCCCCTATCGCTTTCCAAGCCCGTCCCCCTCCCGGGCATATGCCTTGAAAAGGACGAGTATTCGGGCTATCAGTCTACATTCTGCCAAAGTTTCCCAACCCAACTCATTTACATTATTTGCAAATTTAACCGCTCTCCTTTGCACCCTATTTAAAGCGCTTACCTGACCTCTGTGTGGGTCCCAACACACCCCTCCAGACTTAAGTATGAACTAAACGTTTCGTATTGTTATTTCCATTTTTGAGTATACGCACTATGAAACGAAGAACCTTCCATCCTTTTAGTGGTGTGTAATTGACATGATCTGCCCAGTTTAGATCGCTGCGTATAATTATTCCTAAATATTTAAAGCTACTTGCCTCCGGGATTAATTGATCCCCCAGATTAATACCTTTTTCGTTCCTTCACCCTAACTTTTGTGAAGCTTACCGCTAGTGGATTTGGTATCTGTCGTCTGTTCTGATAATGGAGGCAGCACTTTCCACCGAAAGGCTGATACCTGTGTATCAAGATACATGACGTCATGTCCCAAGAGAAAATAATCTTCATATTCACCTCCACAAGAACGTCAGAACTCACAAAATTGCTTCTTTCGCTTTCTTTGACTGTGGTAGTTTATGAATTTGGAACTGAACGTAAATGTCAGATAGTACATTTCTTCTATAAAGTTTTGTAACACCTTCGTCTGATGATGATCTTCTGGGTCGAAAAATGTAGCACGCTGTTGTAAAAATTTTTCATAATAAGAATAGTAGTTTTTAATCGTATTGTGACAATTGAAGTGTAATAACACAAGGATATGTCATCTCTTTAAACAAGCCGTTACACTCCAATAGATTTTACATTGATTACGGTATTTGTATGTAGTTCTGTTTGATGTGTGCCTTATATCATCTTTGGGTTTTGTTTTAAATTTATGTCCCTTTGTTCCTTTCCTTTCATTACTTTATATTGAGCTATTATTCTTCGTGTGTGTTTGTGTCCTAGCTGTTTTTTTAACTTGGTTGTTGACTCAGCACTTTATTAATCAAGAATTGTAATAACATATTATTATTATTATTATTATTATTATCATCATCATCATCATCATCATCTCCTTTATGCAGGGTATTTATACTTATATTCCCGAGACAAACTATGTCCCTAGGGAATACAATGTTGCAGCTATTCTGTTGTTACTATTCATGGTGCTTATATCGTTAGTTTCAGTGTTGAATCTACTGTACTTTTACATTAGTACTTTCCGCAGTATGTGTGCAGTGCCCAATATGGCTGTTTT
>Ga0131853_10009281_pt1 | contig 17989 bp, 16 predicted proteins | sample TergutLab28metaG_FD_92764 | JGI IMG/M metagenome (GOLD analysis project Ga0131853, IMG submission 92764) | Labiotermes labralis P1 segment gut microbial communities from Petit-Saut dam, French Guiana - Lab288 P1 (version 2) (version 2) | ecosystem: Host-associated > Arthropoda: Insects >... | reverse complement strand
TTGTCAAATTGGAACACTAACCCCGTCCCCCTGTTCCAACCCCGTCCCCAGGTGACTCACAGCATGGTGAGGCGGCCCATGGTGGTGGTGTCAAAGCCTACGAATCCGGCGATGTCTGTTTGCAGCAGGCCTGACTCAAGCACGTTGAGGAGGGCGCGTACGGGTAGGGTGTCGAGGTCTCGCTCGCGTACTACTAAGTCGATGCGCTCGCGGTGAAGGGGAATGAACTCGGCTCCTTCAACTTGCTGGGCCATCTTCTCGGTTCCAATTACCACGTCTACTCTGTTGCGGGCTACGCGTCCGGCGAGCAGTATGGGAGAGGACATCTCCACGTTGTATCCTGCAAGCGCAGTGGGGTCTGCCTTGAGTAGCCTGAGATGTTCATCGAGCAAAATACGTGAGGCAGAGCCCCTTGGATGATTGGCAATCCTCACCCCGGGGAGCAGCAGGTCAGTCCAGGCGCGTAAGCCCTTGGGGTTACCCTTGGCAACAATGAAGCCTTGCATTCGGTAGGCTATGTGGATGAGCACGCAGGGAATCCCTGGTATGAGTCGCTTGACGTAGGTGGCGTTGTAGCTGTTTTTCTCGCCGTCCCAGAGGTGCGCGCTGGTTACATCAACGGTGCCGCGGTACATCTCAATGAGGCCGTTATAGCCGCTTTGATAGGTGCGTATCATGTTTATGTCCATTTGCACCAGGTAGTTGGAGAGTACGTCCACAACTGCCTCGGTGCCGTTGACCACAAAGGCGCCGGGCGTGGGTGAGCCGGAAAACTCACTGCCCTCACTGGTTGCGCCGTTCACGCCGGCCATGCTGCCCCAGCCGACCATGCCGCCCTCACCGACCTCACCGCCCTTAATGCCGTACCTGTCATGCTGGGAATCCACATAGCGCTGCACGTCGGCGGCGGTAAAGCGCAGCTTGCGCCCAACCGTGTATCCGGCCAGCTCGCCGCGGTTGCGCAGCTCGTACACCATGTTCTTGCTGATACGCAGGCGCTGGGCAACTTCTTCTGCAGTTAAGGCGCTTGAATTCTCCATCTTGGCTCCAAAGAACTCTTTCTCCCCATACTTTACCAAATGTGACGATTCTGTATGAATCGATATGAAACAGATTATAAGGCAAAAATGGTCGAAGCCTGCTCTTTTTTATCGGAGTAAGATGTACCAGAGTTGTACCAGCAGGTAAACCTGAAAGTCGCCTGGCGGCGATGATGAGCATTCGCGGGAGGTATGCACTCGGGGAAGGGTCCGCAAATTCATCACTCACTCATCGATAGCGAGCTCAGCACTTTCTACGACAAGCGAGCAACAGGCACTCCCCCAAGCGTGCGAAACACTATGACAAAACAATTATTGCTCAGACCGGAAAAGTGCACGAATTGTCGCACCTGTGAATTGGTGTGTTCATTTGAGCACTTTGGACGATTCAATCCCACACTCTCGGCGGTGGCGGTCATAGACTTTGCCGAGGACGTAGTCAGTGTTCCCCTGATGTGCCTGCAATGCGAAGACCCTGCCTGCCAAAAGGTGTGCAAGGTGGGAGCCATCTCCGTTGAGCCGGGCGGCAAGGTAGTCTACAACAACGACAAGTGCATTCTCTGCAAACTCTGCGTGCAGGCCTGCCCCTTTGGCAGCGTGGTGTATTCAACCCCCGCACGCAAACTCCTGCGCTGCGACCTCTGCGGCGACAATCCCCAGTGCGCCCTTTGGTGTGCGCCCGGCGCCATCGTCTACGCTGATTCAGCCGATGACAGGGAAAAGCGGCGCGCTGTAGCCGAAGGATTCAAAGACGTTTTGAAAGAAGACACGGCAATTGGGGAGGTGGCATGATGTTTGGATGGAAAGGAACATTAATCCGCGTTAATCTTGCAACCGGCGCAATCTCCAAAGAGCCCCTCAATGAAAAACTCGCCCACGATTACATTGGCGCGCGTGGCCTGGGCACCAAGTACTACATGGACGAGTGTGATCCGCAGGTAGACCCCCTTGGCCCGGACAACAAGCTCATCTTTATGACCGGCCCGCTCACCGGCACCGCTGCCGCGAGCGCCGGGCGCTACGAGGTGGTAGCCAAGGCGCCGCTCACTGGCACCATAGGCGCGGCAAACTCGGGCGGATGGTTTGGCCCTGAGATCAAGTATGCCGGCTATGACGGCATCATCTTTGAGGGTGTGAGCAAAAAGCCCGTGTATCTCTACATCCGCGATGATGTGGTGGAGCTGCGCGATGCCTCTGACCTCTGGGGTCAAAGTCCCTTTGAGACCACTGACATCTTAACCGCCCGTTACGGCGAAAACTACAAGGTTGCCTGCATTGGTGTTGCAGGCGAGAAGGGCAGCCTCATGGGCTGCATCATGAATGACAAGCACCGCGCAGCCGGCCGCGGCGGGCTCGGTGCGGTCATGGGCTCCAAGAAGCTCAAGGCTGTTTGCGTGAGAGGTACGGGCGCTGTTGCGGTTGCCCATCCCGAGGAGTTCATGGCAGCCGCCAAGAATGCCCGTGACATACTGATTGCCGACCCGGTGGGTGGCACCGGCCTTGCGGCCTATGGTACCGAGGTGCTCGTCAACATTATCAACGAGAGCGGCGCCCTGCCCTACAAAAACTGGCGCAGCGCCTTTGACCCCAATGCCGATAACTACGGCGGCGAGGCGCTGGCGGCCAACTTCTTGGTGAAGAACAAGGCCTGCTTTGGCTGCACCATAGCCTGTGGCCGCGTAACCCACGTGACCAACAGCAAATACGAGTCCTTTGGCGAAGGCCCCGAATATGAGGCTGGCTGGGCCTTTGGCGCGGCAACTGGCGTGGATAACCTGGCGGCCATCTGCAAGGCAAGCTTCCTCTGTAATGAGCTGGGGCTTGATCCCATCTCAATGGGTTCCACAATAGCCTGCGCTATGGAGCTGTTTGACATTGGCGCCATCGACGCGGACATTGTGGGCTTTGAGCTCAAATTTGGCGACCCTGATGCCATCGTTGACCTCACTGAGCTCACTGGCAAGGTAGAGGGCTTTGGTGCCGACCTGGCTATGGGCTCGTATCGCCTGGCTGAGAAATACGGACATCCGGAGCTTTCCATGAGCGTCAAAAAGCAGGAGATGCCTGCCTACGATGGGCGTGCCATCCAGGGCATGGGCCTTGAGTACGCCACCTCCAACCGTGGTGGCTGCCATGTGCGTGGCTATATGACTTCGCCCGAGATTCTCGGCGTGCCGGTCAAGACCGACCCCCTCGTCACTGAGGGCAAAGGCGAGCTGCTCAAGCTCTTCCAGGATCTTACCGCTTTGATTGACAGCTCAGGGCTTTGCCTGTTCACCACCTTTGGCTGTGGCCTGCCCGAGATTGCTGCGCAGTACCGCCACGCGGTAGGCACCGACGAAACCGATGAGGAAATCCTGCTCAAGGGCGAGCGCGTTTGGAACCTGGAGAAGGTCTTCAACATTGCGGCCGGCGTTGAGAAGGACACCCTTCCCCCGCGCCTGCTGCGCGAAGAGCTCACGGAAGGTCCTGCTGCCGGAAAGGTCTGCGAGCTTGACGTTATGCTTGAGGATTACTACGCGCAGAGAGGTTGGGATAGCGAAGGCGCTCCCACCGAGGAAAAACTCGAGTCACTCAACGTGTAGCAGCGGGCTGTTAAAGTATCATGTGATGCACGATGCTCGTAAAGTATTTTGCATACTACCGAAACGACACCGGGCGCAAGGAAGAACGAATCCCTGCGCCCGAGACGGTAGGCGCACTCTTGCGCCTGCTGGTGCGCCGCTACGGCAAGTCAATGGGTGAAAAGCTCCTCTCGCCTGACGGTTTAAGCTTGGGTTCCGATGCCATTGTGCTCGTTAACGGCCGCAACATTGCGCATCTTGACATGCTTAATACCCCGCTTATTGAGACTGACACCGTTTCAATTTTCCCGATTGTTGCCGGAGGCTAACTTGCTGAGCCCCTGTCATTCTGAGCGAAGCGCGAAGCGCGAAGTCGAAGAACCCAGTCAATAACCTCCTAGCTCCTTCGCTTCGCTCAGGCTAACAAAAAGACTCTCTACCAGAAACAGGTATTCCTATGATTGTTACTGAGCCCCATCAAATCCAGAAGATTATGGAGGCCTACCCGGCAGAGCAAAGATATGCGCTTGCCATACTCCAAGACATTCAAAACGCATGCAACTACCTTCCGGAAGAATCGCTTGCCCTCGTCTCCGGGCGCATTGGCGTGCCGGTGGCTCAGCTGTATTCTCTTGCTACTTTTTACAAGGCGCTGAGCCTGACTCCCAAGGGCAAGCACATCATCAAGGTGTGTGACGGCACCGCCTGTCATATGTGCGGGTCGAGTTCGCTGTTGATAAGCCTCAAGCAGGTACTTGGCGTAGAGGAAGGTGAGTTGACCGCCGATGGGCAATTCTCTTATGAGTGCGTCAACTGCGTGGGCTCGTGTGCCTTGGCCCCGGTGATGGTTATCAACGCCAACTACTACGCAAAGGTCAACACGGAAAAGCTCGTTGCAATCCTTGAGAAGTACCAGCCGGGAGGTGAGTTTGATGAGTGAGCGCACCATCTTGGTTTGTTGCGGAACGGGCTGCCTGGCTACCGGAGCCGCCTCTGTTGCAGACGCGCTTGATGAGTTTCTTGCCAAGACCGGCAGGGACGTTTTGGTAGAGCGCAACGCCAAGCGCACCGGCTGCAACGGATTTTGCGAGAACGGTCCCATCGTGCGCATTGAGCCCGATGACATTGCCTATTACAAGGTCAAGAGCAAGGATGCCAAGGCCATAGTTGAGAGCATCGGCGCTGAGCCGGTGACCCGATTGCTTTATAAAACTGACCAAGGCGAGCGAGTATTAAGGATGGACGACAACCCCTTCTACACAACACAGAAGCGCTTTGCCCTGCATAACATTGGGTGGATTGACCCCCTTGAGATTGACGATTATCTCGCCGTTGGCGGGTATAGTGCGCTTGAAAAGGCGCTGGGCATGGAGCCTCAGGAGATTATCGATGAGGTGATCACCTCCGGGCTGCGCGGGCGCGGCGGTGCCGGCTTTTCTACGGGCATTAAATGGAATACTGCTAAAAGTTATGACAATTTCCCCAAATACGTGGTGTGCAACGGCGATGAGGGTGACCCCGGCGCCTTTATGGATCGCTCCCTTCTGGAGGGAGACCCCCACGGCATCATCGAGGGGCTCATCATCTGTGCCCTGGCTATTGGAGCCAAAAAGGGCTTTTTCTATATCCGCGACGAGTACAGCCTGGCGCTTGCCAATGTGCAGGCTGCCCTCGATGCAGCTGAGGCACGTGGCTTTTTAGGCGACAGTATTTTAGGCACGGAGCACTCCCTGTACCTTGAGATAGTCCGCGGCGGCGGCGCCTTTGTCTGCGGAGAGAGCACTGCGCTCATGCAGTCGATTGAAGGCAAGATTGGCGAGCCACGCGCAAAGTATATCCGCTCGGTTAAGCGGGGTCTTTGGGACCAGCCCACGGTGCTCAATAATGTTGAGACCCTGGCTAATATCCCTGCCATTATCTTGCGCGGCGGCGAGGCTTTTGCTGCTACCGGAACCAAGGACTCAAGCGGAGGCAAGGTCTTTTCACTGGTGGGAAAGGTGGACCGCACCGGGCTGGTTGAGGTGCCTATGGGCGTATCGCTCAGGCAGCTGGTCTACGACATCGGCGGCGGCGTTAAGGGCGGCAGGCCCTTCAAGGCAGTGCAGATTGGCGGGCCCTCCGGCGGCTGCCTGCCTGCAGAAAAGCTTGACGTGCCCGTGGACTTTGACACACTCACCAGCGAGGGAGCCATGATGGGCTCCGGCGGACTCATCGTCATGGACAACCGCGATTGCATGGTTGAGGTGGCCCGCTACTACACCGGTTTTCTCGCCGAGGAAAGCTGCGGCAAGTGCACGCCCTGCCGCGAAGGCCTGCGCCACACCCTCAAGGTGCTCACCGATATCACCGAGGGGCGCGGCCAGGAGCAAGACCTGGATCTGCTGGAGAACCTCGGAAAAACCATCAAGGATTGCTCGCTCTGTGCCCTGGGTGGCTCGGCACCTAACCCGGTGCTTTCTACCATCAGGTATTTTCGTGAGGAATATGAGGCGCATATCCGCGAGGGCTGCTGCCCCGCCGGCGTGTGCTCAGCGCTGACGGCGTTTTCTATTGACTTGGAGCTCTGCAGCAGTTGCGGAGCCTGCAACAAGGCCTGCTCGGTTAACGCCATTTCCGGCAGCAAGGACGAGCCGTACGTGATTGATCAGGCACTCTGCATCTCCTGCGGAAGCTGCAGACTTGCCTGCAAGTTCGACGCTGTGCTTACGGAGAGGAGGCACTCATGATTATCAAAATAGATGGCAAGGAATGCACCTGTGAAAGCGGCGAATTCCTGATTGATATTGCTAAACGCAATGACATTTTTGTGCCGACACTCTGCAGCATGAAGCCTGTTCTGCTTGATCGAGGCTGCTGCCGCGTATGCGTGGTGGAGCTGACTGAAAATTCACGCTCAAAGATTGTGGTTTCGTGCATCTATCCAGTAGAGCGCGAGTGCGAGGTCTTCACCCAATCCGAGAAGGCAGTGCGTGAGCGCGGCATGGTTTTAGCGCTCCTCAAGCTGCTCGCTCCCGATGCCAAACTGATTACCCAAATGGCCAAGGCTTATCATGCCCCTGAGCTTGAGCGTCTTGAACCCCGCGCAGACGGCGGCTCCTGCATCCTCTGCGGTCGCTGCGTTGACGCCTGCAACCTGCTCGGCACCAGTGCCATTGCTGCCATGAACCGTGGCGTAACCAAAGAAATCAACACCGCCTTCGGCGCCCCGGCGACTACCTGCATAGGCTGCACCAGCTGCGCACAGGTCTGCCCCACTGACGCCATCAGTTTTGAAGAAACCGATTCAACGCGCACCATCTGGAACCAGAGCTTTGAGCTGGCACACTGCGAGATCTGCGGCGAGATTCTCGGAACAGCGGCCTCACTCAAGCACGCAGCAAACATCACCGGAGACGAACCCAGCTCGCTCTGCCCCAAACACGAACGCAGAAACTCAGCCAAATCCCTCGCTTCAATTTACCGCCGGTAGTGTCCACAAAATGTGTAGTTATTGTGATTCTCTCTCACCGGTACACCCTTTTGGCGTACTATTTTAGAGGAGGTTTGAAAGGATAGTTTTGGTTGCCCTATGGTGAGTACTATGGGGAGGGGATATGGCTAAGAAGACGCTCGTAACATACGAGAACAAAATGGTGGCCATCTGCATGCTCTGCTTTGGCTTTGCCATGTTCGATCGCTTTGCCATCACCAACCTTTCACCCTTCATCATGGACGACCTGGGCATGACCAACACCGACTTGGGCCTCACCATGTCAGTATTTGCTCTTGCGTGGGCTCTCTCGGGGTTTATAGGGAGTATGCTCTCGGATCTTTCCGCAAATAAAAAACGCTTCCTTGGTGTTCTCACGCTCCTCTCTTCTGTGTGCGCCTTTTCTACGGGCCTGGCAAACAGTTTTCTCATACTCGCCGTCATCAGGTTTTTCATGGGCGTTTTGTATGGCCCCACCTTTCCTCTTGCCCAGGCCTTTGCCATGGCGCAATCCTCGCCCAAACGCAGAGGCCTCAACATGGGCCTGATTTCCACCACTTCTATGGGTGTGATTGCCAATCTGATTGCCCCGGTGCTTCTCGTTGCCCTGTGTTTGGCATTTGGCTGGAGAGTCACCTTCTTCCTCACCTTTATACCTGGCGCAATCGTCGCGTTTTTGATTCTCAGGGTGCTGAAAGAGCCTGATATGACCAAGATTGACGGTGCAACGGCAAGTATCGCCAAGCCTTCGCTCAAAGAAAGCCTGGTCATCTTCAAAAACCGCAACGTTCTTACTTCGATGGCCTTCAGCAGCTTCATCATGTGCTGGAACATTGGGGTGTTGACCTTTGCTCCCCTGTTCTTGATTAACGTCAAGGGATTTGACCCAAGCATGATGAGCTACGTCATGGCAGCATTTGGCGTGGGGGCCGTTGTGTGGGGCATCGTGGTTCCCAGCCTGTCCGACAGATTTGGGCGCAAGCCGATAGCCATCCTGTTTACCCTGCTGAGCATTATTTCGCCTTTGGGACTTCTGATGTTTTCGTCTCCCGTTGCCATTGCCCTCTGTGCATTCTTGGGGTGGAGCGGTTCGGGAGTGTTTGCCTTGTACCAAGGAGCCATCATAGGCGAGTCGGTTGACACCAAATACGCTTCCACCGCCATGTCAAGCGTACAAATGGTTGGCGAGATAGGCGGAGGCGTCATTGGCGTGGCAGTAGCCGGAATGCTGGCAGATTCCTTTGGGCTTCAAGCTCCCATGATCTTTGCCGCCGGCTGTGTGATTATCGCAACGCTCGTTGCCTTTGCCTATTACGAAACAGCCCCCGCAGTCAAAGCTAAGAAGACTTGAGCTGCACGGTGATAGTGACTGAATCCTCATCACTGGAGGCTTCGATTTTTCCTCCTGAGCGCAAAACGGCACTTTGGGCTATTGAAAGGCCCAGGCCAAATCCTCCCGTTTTTGTGCTTCGAGCCTGGTCAGCCTGATAGAAGCGGTCAAAGAGTTTTGCGAGCGCTCCCTTAGAAAGACTCACTCCCGTGTTGCGTAGCGTGAATACTATCTGCTTTGGCTCCCTCGCAAGCGCAACTAATACCTCTTGCCCCTCCGGAGAGTACTGCAAGGCATTCTCATAGAGTGCCGTAAAGGCCGTTTTTAATGAGCCCGCCTCAGCCAGGGCTTGCAGCTCGGGGGTAATGTCTGTGCGTAATTCCAGGCCCTTTTCAAAGAAGAGCGCTTCAAACTCAGTGCTCACCTCTTCAACAAGCTGGCTAATGTCCAACACTTCAAGCTCGGCCGGCGTTTCATCGCCTTTTGAGAGAATCAGCAGGGTGTCTACCAGCTTGCTCAATCTGTCTGTCTCAACTCCAATTGAGTCGAGCCACTTAGCCTGGCTCAGAACGGTCTGCGTTTGATTCTTCTGCAATACCTCTTTATTGGCCCTGATAACGGCAAGGGGTGTTTTGAGCTCGTGCGAGGCATCAGACATAAATTGCTTCTGGCGCATCCAGCTGGCCTCTGCCGGACCAACCGCACGGTTTGCCATAAGGCGGCTCATGAAAAAGAAGGCAACCAACAGCACCACGCCAGACGCGATGAGAATCAGCCTTAAATGAGCAAGAAAGGTGGCAGACTCGGTGATGTCAATCATAGCTAAGCGCGGAGTGCGCAACTGTTCTCTTTTTTCCTCAGGCAAAAAATCTACATCCTCAGGGAGAAAAGCACCCGACAAGGCGCTGGCCCCGTAAAGTGGCTCCAAGGTGGTATCACTGAGGTAGACAAACTCAATTACTCGCGTGTAGAGCCAGGTTCTGCCATCGAGAGTGAAGCTGCCATAATTATCTCGGGTTGTAGCCAATTGGCGCTTTGCCTCAAGGTACACATCAACAGGGTAGAATTTATAAAACGGCGAGGTCATTGAAACAATATAATCCTCGCCGGGTTTAATCTCCAAAAAGCTTAAGGGGGCGTAATTATCAGGAGGTGCGAGGGTTGCTCCGCTTACTTCCAATTCCTCGGCAACAGTGTAGACGGAAACTACGTTTGTTCCCCATCCCTCAGCATGAGTATAGGCTTCAATGGGCACCAGCAAGGCCCAACGGTCATCATTCAGCATGTTAACCAGGCTATTGTATGAACTGCTACGAGTAGACTCCTCTTGGGTGAGCCTCTGCTGGTTTTCGGCGCTGACCATTCTTTCAACAGCCATATAGGTGAGGCTGAGGGCAACAACGGTAAGGAACGACAATAGAATCATGTTTGAAACAAGTATCTTATTCCTGAGCTTCTTAAACATCCTCGTCACTCCCTCGTTTATCCCGTCCCCAGTGAGTCACTTTCCCCGTCCCCATGAGTCACCCTGCTCTGCGGTGAGTCACCTTCCCCGTCCCCATGAGTCACCTGAACCACCAGCCGATACCCAACGCCGCGTACAGTTTCTATGCTCACGTCTGTATCAACCAAGGCCAGCTTTTTGCGCAGAAACGACACATACACCTGCACATGACGCTCCGTGGCGTCTGACTCGTAGCCCCAAATGCGGTCTACGATGTTTTGAACGGAGAGCGTGGAATTAGGATGACGCATGAAAAGCTCCAACAGCTGCGCCTCTTTGAGCGTGAGGCTATACAACTGCTTTGAGGTTCTCATTTGCAAGGTGGACATGTCGAGCTCCAGGTTCCCTGCAGTCACCACCGTATTGGTTTCCAGGGTGTCGCGCCGCCTTGAGAGTGCCCTGAGGCGCGCCATGAGCTCAGCCATGGTGAAGGGTTTGGTGAGGTAGTCGTCTGCTCCGCTGTCCAAACCGCGCACCTTGTCAGAAGTTTGGGTTCGAGCGGTGAGCAGCAAAACGGGGGTGCTTATCCCATGAGCCCGTATTTCTTCGAGCACGCTAAAGCCATTGAGCCCCGGCAGCATGATGTCGATGATAATGGCATCATGCGTATCCGATAAGGCGAGGTCCAGCCCACTTTTTCCATCAAACCGCAAGTCAACCGCATAGTTGTGAGCCACAAGAATCTCGCGCACGGCCTCTGCCAAGCTCTTCTCATCTTCGATAATCAACAGACGCATGGATACCAGAGCTTTCTCAAGAAGCAATTACAATGAACACTCAACCCGTTAGTACTATAGCAAACACATCTCAATTTTTGCTCAAAGAGGCTAATCGCTCGTCTGCGGCAATTTCTTGGCAGCATTAATTGCAACGAAGCCAAGAAGGATGATGAGCGCTACCAAAGCAAGTCCACCTAGCCATAGCACCAGGAAGGAGCCAAACTGCACGATGAATCCCCAAATAGAGATACTGAGGGCGCCCAATAGTGCAGAGACCATGGAAATTCTTGAGTAGATACGAGCATAATCACGCACACCGAACATCTTCAGAGTCATTTGAGCCACTAAAACCACTGCGCTTGCGTAGAAGAAGCCAAAGATGAAGCCTCCGGCGTACAAGGCAATAGAGCTGAAGTCAAATAACCAGAAGAGGAGTAGTCCTCCGCCGCCGCAAAGAGCAGACAATATCAAACCCCCGAACACTGACTTATCGATTACTGCTCCCAAGACGACCTTTCCTATTGCTTGGCCAGCCATGCAACATGCTGCAATAATCGCGGCAAGCCCTGCTACTGATGCAGCAAGAGGTAGACTCGAAGCATACGAAGGCACCATTTGCCAAATCCCTATACCAAATTGGATACAGGCAGTGCATAGGAGCATCACGAAAAATGCGAGGCTCTTCCTTGCCGTATCATAAGAAACACCCATAACTGCAGGAGCCGTAACAGGTGACTCATTATCTGCATCAGTTCTAGTCAAGACTTCGCCAAAGGGTAGCAAGTTGACATCTGTAGGACTGTTCCTTAACCCAAGCAACGTAAAAGGCAAAACGCAAACAAGTATAGCTATGCCAAAGACCAGGTAGGTAGTGTTCCAGCCTATTGCTTCAATAAGATAACCCGCAACCGGATTGAAGATAACTCCAGCAATGCCGGTAAACGCAGCACAGATTCCCAGCCAAAACCCTGCACGTTCTTTGAACCAGCGATTTACCATGGTTGGCAGGGATAGATAGATTATCACACTGAATCCGACACCGAGAAATACAGCGGCAACGTAGATAATCCATATAATGGATGCAAATGAGATTATGATATTTCCGAGTCCTATGCATGCTACTGCAGCACTAATAACGAATCTCGCATCTTTAGTAGCTATCAGTTTGCCCGCAAAAGGCAAGACAACAGTTGCAGTAAGCAAGGCGATGGTCAACCACATCGCTACCTGGCCAAGGCCGACCCCGAGTGTCTCGGATATTGGTGTGAAGAAAAGCGCTCCCACACTCAATGTTAGACCCGCAGAAAAAAATACCATGACACAGAGGGAGACAATGATCATGTAGTGCCAAAAAGTACCTTTTTGTTTTTCCACTACCGTCGTCAGTTTGCTCTCATGTCCGTTTCTTTTTGTACTCATAATATCCTCCTATTCATCTTTCGTTGTTAAATTGGTTTAGACGTTTCAGCCATAGGGCCTTACGTGCTATTGTTGAGAGGCTGCAATTAGCTTCTCTCGTGGGCTTCCTTCAAGTAGGCAAGTCGTGCCTGTGTGTTCATCCATGCCAAATGGAGCAAAAAAGGGTCAAGTTTTCCGTATATCTTGGCGACCAGCATGCTTGCATCGTCCGCCCCGTATCGGCTAACCAGTTTTTCTATGAGCTCGAGTCGATCCTCCTGGTGTTGCCTGGTTCTCTTGACTAATTCAAGAGGGCTCAGGAGAGGCTCCCCATGTCCAGGCAGTAGATAGTGGTAACGCCCCATCTCCACCAGAGTTTTGATCTTCTCCAGGCTGTCAAAGTACTCTCCAATGCTGCCATCAGGCCAGGTAATCACAGGAAATACATGTTCCAAGAGTGTGTCGCCGCTAATTATCGCCCCTTCGGAGGGCAGGCAAAACCCAACAGAGTCACTGGAATGTCCGGGGAGCGACACTACCTGTATGTCGCAAATGGCTTTGACGCTTGTCAGCTCACCATCGGGCAAATTGCCCGCCCTTCGAGAGAAAAGCGGCACCTGGTGAGTACTGGCAAGTTCCTCTGCACCAGCGCTGTGATCGGGATGATCATGTGTCAAGAGCACAGCACAGATCTTGACCTTATCTTTCTTGTGGGCTGTAGAATATGAAGCGAGGTGTCTGGAGCTGGCAGGGCCAGGATCGATGATTACTACCCGTTCTTGCTCAGCGTCCGACACTATCCAGGTATTGGTGCCGTCAAAAACCTTGGAATAAACATTGTCTGCTACTTCCAGGCAGACCCGGGTTGATAGCTCCTTTAAAGAGCTACTCCTCTCACCGCAATCATCCAAATCGGTACTGAACACCTGTGCCGCCTTCTGGGTACTGCCAATCAATGACCTCAATGCCTAATGCAATCCTGCAAGTGCCACACTCCAAACATCCGTCTTCGCAGAGATTGACCTCGCCATTGTCATTAATGGTGTATAAAGCAGAGGGGCATACGGAAATGACCTTCTTAAGTAAGGCATTGCCCTCTTGTCCTGGATTGATTCGAATGTGAAAGCTCTCGCCTTCCTTGAACACATTAAGTCCCAGCTTTGCTGCCAAGCCGAGTGCAGTGCTTTCGACGCTCATAGCTTGCTCAAACCTCCCAAATCTTTTCTCAGGATATTCCAAATGACACCAGGGGTGACTGCCTTTTTCACACTCTGTACCGCTCTCTGCTTGGGGCCCTCGGGCATGCTGTAAAGATTGCCCAGAAGGTTCGTGACGAACTCCGGATAATAGGTGTAGAGTCGATGGTTTTCCAGGGCATGTGGAGTGCCTTTGTATGTGAGATGATCCTTTATAATGAAGCTCTCATCCAGCATTCTGTCGTAACACTTCAAGCCTTCTGCAGTAAAAAAGTTTGACTCTGCAGCCTTGATTACAGCCTGCGCTGCATAGTAACCACTTGCCATGGCATACTCCATGCCCCTTACGGTAATGCCCGCGTTCAAGGCCAATCCTGCTGCATCGCCACAAACCAGCACGCCATTGCCAGAGAACGCCGAGAGCTTCTTGTATCCGCCCTCAGGGATGACATGTGCTGAGTATTCAACTGTCTGCCCTCCCTTGATTATTGAAGCTACTTCTGAACGCTTCTTGAATGCATCCAGCAGATCCGGAGCCGCTACAGCCGGCTCCAGATCCATAAGGTCAGCGATTCCCAAAACGAGTCCCAGGCTGACGCTCCCCTTATTGGCATAAATAAAGCCTCCGCCAAACTTACCTCTAGTAATGTCGCCCATAAAGAGCCGTGCAGCCCCTTGTCCATCAACCACATTGAACCTCTCATTGACTCTCTCCTCATCAAGCTCTATTAACTCCTTGATACCCACGGCAAAGTCTTTCTTGTTGCCCGGTTTGCGTAGTCCTGCCTTCTCAGCTATCAGCGAGAGAGCACCATCGCAGATGATTACTACGTTTGCATACAGCTTCTCGCCGCCCACAACAACGCCCTTAATGCGATCTCCTTCAAAACACAGATTCTCAACCTTGGCCTTTGTTATAATCTGAGCTCCCTTACGCTCGGCCCGTTTGGCAAAGAACCGGTCGAAGTTTGCCCTCAGCACGGTGTAGCTTTCGTAGGGTTCTTTTGCTACAGCCTCATTTGAGTACCTCATGAGCATGCTTCCCGTTGCAGAAATCATGCAGAGCTCCTCATGAACAATGGCACGCTCTAGTGGCGCCTTATCCCAAATCTCTGGAAATAGACCTCTTATGGGTGGAAGGTACATCCTTCCTCCGGTAACATTTTTGGCTCCACAATAGTCGCCACGCTCAATGACGAGGGCACTCTTTCCAGCGGCTGCAAGCGTGTACGCCGCTGCCAGGCCAGAAAGGCCGCCGCCCACGATGATTGCATCAAAGCTTTCTTCCATATTCCCTCCAGTCTCCTCAGTAGTTGCAGCTGTAGTCAACTGCAGCTGCAACCTGAAGAAGCTCTAGCTGGTAGAAGCTTCTTCAGGTTCAGCTTTTCTTAAGATACTTGTCCCTCACCATACGGCGAAGGACTTTACCCACGCCACTCAAAGGCAACTCCTCGACAAAAGCAATGGACTTGGGGTTCTTATATTTGCCCAGATGCTCCTTGCAAAAGGCAATGAGTTCTTTCTCGCCTACCGGCTCAGTTTCGCTGTTGCGGATGACTTCTGCATGAACTGCCTCTCCCCAGTCTGGATGGGGAATGCCTATGACCACTGACTGCTGAACACAGGGGTGTGAGTTGAGCACGGCCTCAACTTCTGCGGCATACACATTAAAGCCCCCGCTGATGATCATGTCCTTTTTTCTATCGACGAGATAGAGGTAGCCGTCCTCATCAAGATATCCCAGGTCTCCAGACTTCCAAAAACCTTTGCTGGTAAAGGCCTTTTGCGTCTCAAATAAATTATCAACATAACCCTTTACTACCGAGCGGCTTCTAATCCACAGCTCACCGGTTTCTCCCGTTTCCATTTCATTACCGTCATCGTCTACTATCCTTATCTCTACACCAGGTAGAACACGACCTGCAGAATTAATCCTCTGCATGCTCTCACCCTCAAGAAAACAGTGCTCCTTCTTTGAGAGAATCGTCAATGCAGGAAAGGCCTCGCTTGCGCCATAGGCTTGAACGAAAATGTTGCCGAACCTTTCTTGCAGTACCACCAGTTTTGACGGACTCATGGGAGCTGCTCCATAAAAAACTGTCTTTAGGCTGCCGAGGTCGTATTCTTGTTCGATGCCAAGGTCTACCAAGCGGTATAACAACGTAGGCACCACCATGGTCTGAGTGACTAACTCATCCTGGATTGTTCTTCCCATCAAGGGCAAATCTGCTCCATTGATGGTGAGGTGTGTGCCCCCTTTAAAGTAGACTGGCAATACCGCAAACAGGGCTCCGTGAGTCAAAGGTGTCAAATGCAGGTGCCGTGTTTCTTCGCTGAGATAGTTCTCGGGATGCGTATACAGAAAGTGCATGCCGCTAAAAAAAGTTTGTAGCGTATAAGGAACACACTTGTTCTTACCCGTAGTACCGCCGGTATAGCGCATCGCAACAATGTGCCTTCCGTCATCGTACTCAACGTCGGTCTCTGCTTCTGAGGCATCCTCCAAGAAGTCCTCAAAGCTTATGACACCTGGATAGAGTTCTTCACCCTGGTCTGCGCCAAGGCAGACAATCTGCACCTTGCGTGCTTGCATGGCCTGGTAGTATCTTTCAAGAATACTGCGATCTAAGAAGGCCAGGCGTGGCTTAGCTTGGTCCAGTTGCTCCAGGTGGTTATCATACGAATCCAGGTAGTCCATCCAAAAAGAGGTGGCTTTGCCCTTGGCCATCCATACCGAGAAGAGACTCGAGTCGTCATTCTTGAGAAGAGTCACAAAGACATCCCCTTTTTTCATTAGGTAGGTATCTGTCATGGCATTACATATTTTGTTTGTTATGAGGTGTAGTTCCATAAACGTGAAGCGCCTGTTTTTCTCAACGTTGACCAGTGCTTCTTTGTTCCTATAGGCCAGTGCCGTATTGAGCATCATCTTTCCAAAGTTGACGAGCATGGCTCCTCCTCATATTTCTCACTACTTGACGAGCATGGCGTCTAGCCTGGCGTGCAATCGCGCCGGCTCCTCCCAAGCCTACTGCCCAACATGATGTTTGCGTATGGGCGCTTAAGCCTGGGAGGAGATACACTACTATCTGCCGATAGCTGCTCTGGCGATGACTATCTTCTGCACCTCAGAAGTTCCCTCGAGAATTGAGAAGCCTTTAGCGTCACGATAGAGTTTTTCGATCTTTGTTCGCTTCATCAGGCCGTCACCACCGTGGATCTGAACAGCCTTGACAACGGTATTCATGGCAGTTTCAGCCCCAAAGAACTTGGCCATTGCTGCTATGTCAGGAGTCAGTTTACCCTCATCAAATAATTGGGCAGCATTGTATACGAGGAGTCTCGTTGCCTCGATTTCCATTGCCATCTCTGCAATGTACCACTGGAGACCCTGGTTCTTGACAATAGGCTTGCCAAATTGCTCACGGGTCTTGGCATGTTCAATAGCCAAAGCAAGAGCAGCCTCCGCAAGACCCAGAGTCTTGGCTGCCACGCCCACTCGACCTTTATCTAGACTTCCCAGGCCTATGTGTAAGCCAGTGCCACCGCTGCTGAGCGCGTTTTCTTTGGGAACGCGTACATTGTTGAACTCAAGCGTAGCAGTGCGACATGCCCTGAGCCCCACCTTGTCTTCAACACTTACCACCGTAAAGGGAGACTGGTCCTTGTCAACAACTATTACGTCGTAGCCCTCTTCGGTCTTGCAGACTACATTGAGTATGTCTGCCTCATCCCCATGAGAAATGAAGCGCTTGGTTCCGTTTATCACCCAATAGTCCCCGTCAAGCTCCGCGGTTGTTTTGAGCCCTGCCAAATCCGATCCGGCATCTGGCTCGCTGAGGCAACCAGCAGCAATTTTCTCGCCGCTCAAGACCAATGGCAGATACTTCTTTTTCAGTGCCTTATTCTCGGTGTGCAAGAAGAAGATGGGAGCCGAGTTTTGAATAGCCAGAGCACACGCAATTGCTGGGCATACCTTGGCAAGCTCTTGCACCCTTATGCAATAGCTGACAAAATCCTCGCCGCGCCCACCATCTTCAACCGGCAGAAATCCGCCTACAAAACCCACAGCAGCCATTTTCTTCACGAGAGGTATCGACGAAGACTGGTCTCTGTCCATCTCTTCTACCAGGGGGGCAACCTCGCGCTCTGCAAACTCCCTGACCTTTTGCTGAACCTCAAGCTGCTTGTCTGTGAATTGAATACTCATAAATGTTCCTCCTTATAACCTGAATATTTGGGTGTGTGAGCCTAGATATAACCAAAATCCTTTGCCTCTTGAGTAAGCTGATCCCGGTAATCTGGATGAGCAAGAGATATCATGGCGCGCGCTCTGTCCTTCATGGTGAGGGTCTTCAAGTTAATGCACCCAAATTCCGTAACCACGTAGTTGATGGTATGTCTTGGTATGGCTACCGGTGTTCCCTGTGGCAGCTCTGTGACGATTCGTGAGCCGCGCTCACCTTTACTGTTGGTGTAATCAGAATTACAAGTAATGATGGATTTGCCGTTCTTGGACAGCTGGGCTCCATAGGTAAAGTCGAATTGGCCACCTATGCCCGAATACTGCCTGCGCGGCATGCTGTCAGAAGCGACCTGCCCCTGAAGGTCTATATAGAGAGCAGTGTTGAGAGCAACGGCGTTGTCGTTCTTTGCAATGTTGATTGGATTATTGACAAACGGCAGCGGCATGCAGTGCACGTCTTTGTTCCTGTGAAGGAATTCATACATCTCCGGCGGCCCAACGGCAATACCAAACAGGGATTGGC
>Ga0131853_10009279_pt1 | contig 17990 bp, 14 predicted proteins | sample TergutLab28metaG_FD_92764 | JGI IMG/M metagenome (GOLD analysis project Ga0131853, IMG submission 92764) | Labiotermes labralis P1 segment gut microbial communities from Petit-Saut dam, French Guiana - Lab288 P1 (version 2) (version 2) | ecosystem: Host-associated > Arthropoda: Insects >... | reverse complement strand
ATGCTTTTGCGCAATGCCGCCGCGTATGTTGCGCTGCAAAAAGAGCGTGGCTGGCAACGCCTTGGCCTTGCAGAAAACATGTACAACTGCCGTGTTACGGTAATTGGCATGGGCGACATTGGCGGACGATACGCGTACCTATGTCACGCTATGGGAGCATCTGTATGCGGCGTGGTACGCAGCCCTCGCGCAGATAAACCAGAGTATGTAGACGAATTATTCACAACGGATGGTATAGACGAAGCAATACAAAACGCCGACATTGTAGCCCTGGCACTACCGGGCACAGGCGAAACATCGGGCATATTATCCCGCGAACGTTTTGCACTAATGAAAAAAGGCACGCTTGTAGTGAACGTAGGCAGAGGCAGTGCCATAGACCAAGATGCCCTTGTCGAATTTTTGCAAAACGGGCACTTGGGCGGGGCGGCGTTGGATGTTACCACACCGGAGCCACTACCGGCAGGCCACCCGCTTTGGGACATACCCAACGTAGTAATAACGCCGCATATAAGCAATGGCGGGCGCGGTAATACCACCGGTTTTATTGTTGAAAAATTTGTCCGGTACTTGAAAGATTATCAGGAAGGACGTCCATTCGCACGGGTAGTGGACAGGAAGGCTGGATACTGAATGCATAATAAGAAATACATTTTATTTGACCTGGACGGCACAATAACCGACCCAAAAGAGGGCATTACAAATTCCATCAAACACTCGCTAAAAGCCTTTGGCATAAATGTCAAGGACATCTATACGCTAACGCCCTTCATTGGCCCGCCGCTGAGGGATTCTTACAAGAAATTCTACGGGTTTAACGACGAAGAAGCCGAAAAAGCCGTGGCGCAGTACCGCGAATATTTTGGCGATAAAGGCATGCTTGAAAATTTCTTGTACGAAGGCATAGATACACTGCTGGAAACTTTGCAAAACCAAGGCAAAAAGCTCATAGTTGCCACGTCCAAACCGGCAGTGTATGCAAACATCATACTAAAGCACTTTGGGCTACATTCATATTTCGACTTTGTTGCCGGCAGCGAATTGGACGGCCGGCGTTCCAAAAAAAGTGAATTAATACAATACGCGCTGGACAACATGGGCATAACCGATATCGAAAACGCAGTTATGGTTGGCGACAGGGAATTTGATATTATCGGGGCAAATGAGGTTGGAATGGACAGCATAGGCGTCTTGTATGGTTATGGTGACTTGCAAGAGCTTACCAACGCCGGGGCAACAGTTATAGTAAAAGATGTGCGTGAGCTGACGAAGTTGCTTTTGCAATAGACTTCTTGCGTAACTACCACCCCATAATCGGGTGCGCCCGGAACCAATCATCCATTTCATCCAAAAATTCTAGCCCAAAGCTATGGTCTTTTTCGGGATAAATAATCAACCTATGGGGCTTACCGTATCTTTCCAGTGCTTCCGCCATTTGAAGGGCATGATGCGTAGGTGCCCGCCAATCGTCATCCCCGCCATGCCCAATCAGGAGCGGAACGCGAATTTCATCGGCCCAAAAAACAGCCGACCGTCTTTCAAATTCTTCGGGCATTTCATCGGGGGTGCCGCCGACTAAATCGATAAATACTTGTTGCATGGCTTGTTCACGCTCGTGAAAACCGTCAAACGCATTTGAAAGCCCGGCCCAAACGGTAGCAGCCCTTATCCGGTCGTCCATACGGCTTGCGATATACGTCATCATGCCGCCGCGCGATGCACCAAACATATAAACGCCACCTTGCTGGGCAAATTCGAAGCTTTCACTAATGTCAATAAGCCTTAAAACGTCGTTAATATCATCGCCGCCAAATTGTTCCATACCCGTCCCACCGGCTACCCCGCGGTACTGGCTGCCAAGTACAATGTAACCGCGCATCGCAAATACTAACATATCGCCATGTGTCAGCGCACCAAAGTTGCGGTTGCCACCTCTGTTGAAAATTAATACAGGATACTCCCGCTCCATAAAATTTGCCGGGGCGGCTACATAACCCATAACTTCATATTCGTCGCTTTTGTATCGGATACGGTAGAGAATAAGATTGTATTCGAAGCCATTTTGCTCGACAAGTTCGGTTATTCCGGCAAGAAGGGGTTCCGGTATAGTAACCGGAGTGACGTCAATAATGTATTCATGTATAAGAAGCGTGGCTTTAAGTTCGCTGATAGAGGGTCCGCTGGTATCGGGAATATCAGAAACAGGCGGTTCTGTAGTGGTAGGAATTTCATTTCCACCTGGTGGGTCAGTTGTGGTAGGCGTATCATTGGCAGGTGGCTGGGTGGTTTCGGATACGTTATTGTCACCGCCGTTGGTTGGGGTATTTCCGCAAGCGGTAAGGGTTAGTGCAAATGCCAAGACAAACGCAAGGAGTAATGGTTTTTTCATTGTGATATTCCTTTCACGTATACCCAGGACAGCCTTTTTGCCCTGGCCGCCTATACTTTATCCAAATTTTATCTGAACAATGATAAAATTTGGATAAAGTATAGGCAAAGTATGGATAAAATATAGATAATACTTGGATAAAATACGGCCACTTCAAGAATTCGGTATGTGTTTTGGACTTCGTTCTGCTGTTTGTATTTGTCAATTATGGCAATTTGATTTTGCGTTGTCTGAAAACAAGGCGGAAAGTCGGCGGCATTAGGCCGCTTTCCGGCGAAGTTTGAGGCTAGGCAAAACCAATTTGCTCTACCAATTTTAAACATAATGATAGTTCCCCAAAATCGTCGAGATTTTTCACTTCCTAAGCGTTATTAAACTTTCCAGCGTTTCCCGCAATTTTGGCACACTGCTTCGGTGTGTGTCTTAGACTTCGTTCTGCTGTTTGTCAATAATGGAATTATTAGGATTAATCCGAATGTAAAAACAGCAAGGATAATCCAAAGCAACCATCCCAAACAACCACGCCGCTTCGTTTTGACCTCTGTAACCGCTTGAACATTCACATTGTTAGACCCGCACTTTGAACATGTCATAACATTGCCTCTTTTCCTTGTTTTTGACAAAATTATATCATGAGCAAATTGGTTTTGCCTAGCCTCAAACTTCGCCGGAAAGCGGCCTAATGCCGCCGACTTTCTGCCTTGTTTTCGGACAACGCAAAATCAAATTGCTATAGTTGGCAAGGATGCAATATGGACAGAAGGAATCATTTATAAATCAAGATGTTAAATGCCTTTGCGGCTACGGGTATTGTCTCTCTAAAAATTTCACTTTATAACGTTGGCTCAGCCTAAAACAAACAACAATACTACAGCACACAGAAAGCATCAAAATTCCAACCTGCCTAAGTAAATGCATCCTTAACTCCACATCACGCAACATCGGGTTCACGCTAAAGAACTCCCGCAGGGAATCACCTGCCTGCTGTATCAACGACGACCAAAACGAAAAATCGCTCCAGCGGGTAGGTATCATCCATGCATGCATGACATTTAGCAAAAATGGCAGCAAAACCGCAAACAATATCAACCCTGCAAAAAAAACAGGCATACTAATAGCCGGATAGTACTTTCGCACAAAGCCAACAACAAGTACCAAAACATACACCGCTAAAACGATAAACGGTAGGATTGCCATAAAACGGGCGACGGCCATTGGGCCACCCATAAGTACATAACAAGGCATACCCAAGCCGGATGCCTGGGCAAAGCTTACAGCATCTTGGCGGGTTGGATGCGGGGCATTGCGGGTAAGTTCCACCGCTGTCCAATATCGGGATGTATCCTCAATATGAAAAGATATGAGCGCAATATTTGCCGCGCCCTTAAACACGCCGCGCACAATGTGTGGTTCGTCATCAACATAAACCATCATGCCTACAATGTCAGTGCTGCCCCATAGACTATGCGCTAGGGATTCGGAAATTGCAATGCCGCTGCTGTCAATGGAACCAGGCGCGTTTCCTACGATAAATTCCATGGGCCAAACCAAGGCGGCATTACCGGAAAATGCAATGCTGTTCGATTGTACGGTTCTTGTTCCTGCAGAAAATTCGGCTCTGTCTTGGTGCCAGAATGTTGGCCAAAAGGTTTCTGTATCAGCGGCAGAATGCTGTCGCGCACGGTATGCGGCCTGCCCTGTGATTGGCGCAGCATACCGCAAAGATATATTCGAGAACTGCCCGATTGCAGAAGCTTCGCGAAAGCCGAGGGTTAACAAAAAGGCGAATGTGCATAATAATATGAAATTGATAAACCGGGATTTTGTTATTGGCATATCGGCTAAGCCTCCATTTTTTATTACTCCGCACGCAAACAGTAGGAAATAAAGCGGGTAAATTTTTAGCAAGTGCAAAAAGGCGACGACGCAGTGTACCAAAGGTACACAAGGAGAAGACGATGTGGCAATTGCGTCGAAAATTTGCATGCAACTTTACTACTGTTTGCGTGTGGAGTAATATCAACCGCAAGTTGATTTACTTCAACAACATCTCTCTTATGCAAGTGCGATGGCCACTATATAATGGGTATAAAAATATGGTACTATTTCCACAGTAGGAAATAGTAAGAGGAGGCGTTAAAATGTTTCTGGCAAAAAATTTGAAGCGACTACGAATCGAAAAGGGATTAACACAGGAGGAACTTGCGGAACGGATTAAAATTACCGGACAGGCCGTAAGTAAATGGGAAAGGGGCGAATGCTATCCGGACATTACCCTGCTTCCGGGGCTGGCAAATTGTTTTGAAGTGACGGTGGACGAATTGTTGGGTATGCAAGAAATAAACGACGAGCAAAAATTAAACCGTATCTACTCGCAAGTGCATGAATTGGGCAACCAAGAGAAGTGTGAAAGAAGCGAACTTCAGCTTCTTTCATCAGAATATTTGTGCCTTCCGCAAGAAGGGCTTTGCCCGACTGAAAGGAATGGAATCAAATATGGTGAATTAATAGTCATGCTGGAAGAACAATTGCGAATACACCCAAACAACCCCGGCCTATTAAGCAGCTTAGGCACCATACTTGCCCTATCCGGTGACACAACAGGGCGGGCAGAAAGGCTGTGCGAACAAGCCTTGAACGAATACCAAAGCCACAAAGGCTACAAAGGCCGGGCATCAGCTACCGCCATGTTATGCTTCTTATACCGGCGGGCAGGCGAGATAAAAAAAGCCGAAGAATTAGCGCGTTCTATGCCCCATGCTCACGAAAGCCGTGAATTTATCCTTCCAAATTTTTTGACTAAGCCGGAAAAAGACAAGTACTTGCGTGAAAACCTGCCCGGCATCCTAACCGCAATATGCAAATTGGTTGACGACGATAATCAGACAACCGACGAAGAAGGGTTGCGCTCCATTATTTTTGGGAAATATAACTTAATCGACCCGGCCGAAGCAATGAAGAAAATGATAGCGTTTTTGAAATAGTAGGGGTCAAGGGGATTTATCCCCTTGTCGGGGTTTGGGGCAGACAGCCCCAAGCTCTCCTACCCACCCACTCTAACCCTGTCCCCGGCAGACACTGCCTTATTGCTCCCGGTAATAACCTGGCTATCACGGCTAACGGGCCCGCGGACGGCTACCATATCATTATCTGCCGCAACGATTGTTACATTAACGCGCACCACAACATTTTGCAGCCCCAACACCGTGCTGCGCGTTTCTACTACATACAAGAAATATCCCGAATTATCCGAACGTATGGCCGAAATTGGCAAACTTAAATCGTAGTTTGCGCGGTTTAAAACAATTTCCGTATCTGCGCGCTGCCCGTCACTCCAGTTGCCGGGCGGCAAGGCTATCGTAACCGTTACATTGTCATTTTCGTCTGGCAAAGATATACCTGACACGGTTCCGGTTGTGGTGGGCGTGAAAAATATGGAGCCGCCACTGGCCGCAACCTCCGCTTCGTTTCCTATTGCAAGGCGCTCTGCATCCGCACGGGGTATCCGCATTTGCGCTTCGAAGCCGCCCCCCATGTCGCGTATGGCAACAAACGGCGCATTGCCAGTTACACTGCCGTTTTGCATGGCCATGGACACAACGCCGCCATAATCCGCAAACAAAGTGCCTTCGTTTAACAGAAGCCCATCTAGTATGTCCACCGCTATTTGCTGGGCCGAAATATCCAGCAGCAAAGTTGATATGGTAATGTTGTTTTGTATGGCAGTATCAACGTTTTGGTCGATGTTACGCCGGTGGGTTTGCTCTGCCGTGTTTAGCGATGTTACGGCATTTTCTACATTGTGCGCGGCGGCTCGTCTGGAGTTCTCTGCCGCGTTAATCGCGTTCTGCAATGCCGTTTGCGCCTGTTCAATTGCAGTGTTCGCGAAACCTGCCGCATTTTCCAAGGTACGCGTAGCCGCCTGCAACCTATCCGCCGCAAGGTTTTGCGCGTTAGTCAGTGCGGTTTGAGCCGCTTGCGTGCTGTTTTCAAAGGCCTGTTGGGCTTGCTCTAAGCCGCTTTCGGCGTTTTCTAATGCGCGCGTGACAGTTAATAAGCTTTGTGCCGCGCTATTTTGCGCGTTTTCCAGGGCGGTTTCCGCTTGCTCAATCTCGCCTTCGGTCGAATTGTCGAAATTGCGCTGGGCCTGAGCCAAGGCCGTAGCCGCATCTTCCAACGCGCGTGAGCGTTGCAGAATGTTTGCAGTCCTGGTATTTTCGGCATTGGTTAATGTTGTTTCTGCCGCTCTTACAGCCGCTAATGCAGTAGCTACCGCCGCAGGGTTGGGCGGCATTAGCGCATTTGCGTTATCCAATTCACTCCATGCGATTAACAGGGCATTCCACGCCGCATTTACAGCATTATCACCCTGCAGCCGTGCGGCATCGTAATCGTCACGGGCGCGGTCATAGTTGCGCTGTGCGTTATCCAGCACCGTGCGGTCTATGTCCGCCGGCCTGCGCCTGCGCAACTCGTCCAGCGTTTCTTGCGCGGCGGTTACGTTTTCCTCGCCTTGGGCACGGGCAGTCTCAAAGTCTTCCAATGCGCGTTGGTGGGTGCGAATGGCCGTTTGCAATGCGCTATCATCTACATTGCTTGCTGCCTCTTCTGCGGCCGTAACATCTGCTTGACCCTGCGCGAATGCCGCGTTCCAATCGTCCAGCGCGCGCTGATGGTCGCGTATGGCGGGCGGCACGCTTTGACCAGCGGAAGTGCCGGCTTCATGCGCAAGTAATAACGCTAATGCATCCCTGGCGGTGGCAATGTCCGATTCGCCCTGCCGGACTGCGGACGCGTAGTCCTCTTGCATACGGCGAAGATGGCGTTGCGCGTTTTCTACCGGGCCAATGTCAACATCTTCGTCGCGTTGTAGCCTCTCCAAATCCAAATTCATACGGTTAAGGCCTGCCGTTTCGCGGATATGCTGTTCTTCGACGTCGGCCATCTGAAAAACGGCAATGGCATCGCCAACTTCGACATTTTGCCCCACATTTGTCAGCATTTCCGCAACGGTCAGCCCTTCAGGGACGGTCATCTCGAAAATATCTGTGGCAGACACCGTGGCATTGCCGGAAATTGCATCTATAATTTCGCTTCGTATCGGCGTTGCCAGATCTACCCGCGCCAACGTTGCGCCGCTTGTGCCGCGGGCGATTATTGTGAACGCCAGCAAAACCGCCAAAAATTTAAAAATATTACCGGCAGAACGCCGCTGCGCAGGGTCGGAATTTTTGTAACGTGTAAGTAGGTTGGTCATTCGTATCACTCCTTAATTCCAGCGGCTTGTATGCCAAGCTCAAGATATTTTTGCCCGAAGAAGAAAAACAAAGCGGCGGGCAGAAGCATAAGCAGTGATGCCGCCATGGCAAGCCCCAATTCTTCTGCAACTATTTGCGGCAGAAACAGTGACAATGGCCAGGTTGCAGGGTCGCCCAAAAATGTCATGGGCTGCTCGATTGCGCCCCAGACTTCCAAAAACCCCAGCACGAGTGCCGCCAAAATGCTTGGCGCGCCAAGCGGCAGGCCTATCTGCATAAATGTACGCACCGGCCCCGCACCGTCTATAGACGATGCTTCCAAAAGGGCGCGCGGCACTGCATCAAATCCCCGCATCATAATAAATACGGGAAACGCCGAAAACGCAAATGGTATGATTACTGCCCAGATAGAATCCATCATCCCCAAGCGGTCTATGACCAGGAAGTTAGGCACCATCGTCACCTGAAATGGCATCAGCATAAGTGTGATGTACACCGTCGCAACAATTTTGCGTCCACGGAAGCGGAAACGGCTTAACGCCCAAGCCGCCGGTGCGCCCAAAACCACCTGCCCCACAATGGAAGGGACAACAATACGAAAAGTATTCCAAAACATAGCGAAAAACTGCGGCGTATCCAGAAGCAGCGATACCAGCGGCTCTAATGTTGGCCATGTGGGAAGGAGCGGCCAAATGGAGTAACCTTCCGTGCCGGATAGCGCGGGGCCTATTGTCGCGGTCAATTCTTCTAAAGACATGAGGGAGCCCATGACCATGAACCATAACGGCCACCATACCAAGAGTGCCAAGGCAACCAGCGGTACGAACTTTAGGAAAGATTTAATCTGCCTCATCCAAGAACCCCCGCATAACCAAGATAATCACCAGCAACACACCAGCCATCATCGTGGCCGCCGCGCTTAACCTGCTAATATCCAAATTAACAAACCAATTGTTGAACAAATGCTGCAGCAAATACATAGAATCGTGCGGATACGCCCCCGCGACCAGGTACGCTTCCCTAAACACCCTGAAACTGTTAAGCAGCGAAATAATGGACACAAGGCTAATGGTGGGCAAAAGGCAGGGCAAAGTAACATACCTGAAAGTCTGCAATTTTGTAGCACCATCTACATGGGCGGCTTCATACAATGTGTCAGATATGCCGTCCAACCCGGCCAGCCACAAAATCATGTTGTAACCTGTATTTTTCCATAGATAGGTGAAAACCAGCACCCAAAATGCCGCCCCCGACCGCATGAAATCGATAGGTTGCAGACCGAAACCGGCCAAAACGGAATTGGCAAGCCCCCCTTCGTTAAATAACGCCTGCCAAAGCAATACAATGCTTGCGACCGGTACCGCCATGGGCAAAAGATAAGTAGTCTTAAAAATTTTGCCGTATGGCTTAATTGCGCGCACCAAAAGTGCCGTACCTAAACTTATTACCAATAATAGCGGAATGCATATTGCCACAAACCGGGCAGTATTAGCCGCCGCTAGACGAAATGCCGCATTATTGAGCACCGATGCATAGCTTTGAAAGCCGATAAAATTCACGCCGCGCACGTCGTAAAAACTGCGGCGCACGGTATCAATAAATGGGATAAGAAAAAATATCGAGATTCCAATGGCACTGGGAGCCATAAAAGCAAGCGCGGTGAAAGCTTCTTTTGAAATGGGGCTCTGCCGGGGTATGCCAAACCCCGCCGCTTCGGCGGGCAAAGCCCTCCGCCGCTTACGACCGTTCTGCAAGATAGTTTCTAAGATTTTGCTCAACCTCTCTCACGGCCCCTTCCAGGTCCAGCCTGCCATTCGCGAGCCGCTCTACGGTTTCCCATATCATTCCGCGTAAGGTTGCTTCAATTATTGTTGGTATACGAAGCTGACCGATGAGTGTATCCATATCGATATCAAAGGTGATGTCCATCATCTCAAGCATTTCATTCAAAGTAGCAATTTGCTCGTAAATACCACGCTGTGTCACCGGCAAGCCTTCGCCGTGGTTTATCTGCTGCACTTCAAGAGATAACATTGTGTTAACAAATGCGATGGCAAAATCTTCGGCATTGGTGTCTGCAGATACGCCAACAATGGTAGACGGTTGCCATGCGCCCTGCACCAGTCCCGGAAACATGACAAATTCTGAAACTTCGCGGGCGGCGTCACCCTCACGGACAATGGCACCTTGTAAAAGCATCAAATTGTTTACAGAAAATGCCGCGACGTTGGTGCTGTGCATCATGTATCGCATCAGTGACCCGGGAAGTATATTAACCCGTCCGCCACCTACAGTAGAAACAGACATAAAACCCATACGTCCCATTTCGTCCTGCTCGGTTAATTCGTACATATTACTGATAGCTTCAATAGCACCCAAAAATTCCCGTAACACAGCAGAATCCAGTTGATTATCGTCGATAAAGGCCGATGCATTCGCCTGCCACATAATATCAAAAAGTTCTTCTACGTTATTGAATGCTGTTTGTGCACGTTCCGCTTCAGGCACACCGCCAAACATAACACGGCCATCACCAGCCATCGCGGGGTTACCGTTTACAATGCTTTCCACAAAAGCGGCAAGGCTAGGTAATTCGCCTAGTGTACGCTCGCTTCCCATAAGCACAGGAATAGAAAATTGTGTGGGAATCACATGCATTTGACCGTTATTTATATACGGTGTAAGCAAATTTTGGTACATGTCACCAGTGTCTACGCGGCCGGTTAAATCCAGCAGCATGCCTCTGCCTGCGTAACTATCTATGGGTGCGCCGTCCAGTATCAAAATATCCGGGCCGCTGCCGCTAAGTAAGCGTGTGTTAAGTGTGCGCACGGCATCAGAGGCAGACATTGCCGTATCACCGGAAAGTGCAATTTCGTAGGTAATATCCGCATCCGGGTTTTGCCGCCAAATTTCTGTAATAGCGGCACGTACAAGCGCGTTATCATACAGCGACCAAATGCTGATGGTTTTGTCCAGGCTTACCATGGCGTTTTCGTCCCATATATATTTAAAAAGACGGTTGTGCTGGCCAGCCACATTCACATTTACAATCAAGCTTTCGCCAATGTTTTGTATTGCCGCAGTACTGCTGTCAGGCGCGCCAAAGGCAAATGCAGTACCGTCAAGTAAAACATCTACATAACCGTTTGCACCATGGCGAAGGATGCTATGGCCTTGCATGGCGAAAACATCACCATCACTGTTTGCGCCAAGTAAAGCGAGTGTTTCCAAATGTGAAAGCCGGGAGATTCGCGCACCGGTATCAATATCGTGAACAGCCGTCGTTTGCTCGCCAAATGTACCGCCTATAGTCATATTATTGCCGCCAACACGGGTAACGCTTTCGCCAACCCTTACGCTGGATACGGCATGTGATGAGGCTCCAGACGTGCCGCCGGACGATGTGCCTGACTGCATTCCGGGGCTTCTACCGCCAAATCCATGACCTACGGGACGCTCCGAATCACCGAGCATACTGTCGCGCAAAGCCACTAACTCATCTATGTCCATGTCTTCAAAATTAAAATTTTCCAGGTCAACTTCGTCCGGGTCTATGCCTAAGATTGCCAGTATGCTTTCAATATCTAAGCCGTCTAAATCAAGTGTGCCCGGTTCAAAGCTGCCTGAGTCAATTTCACCCGGACCAAAACTTGTTTGAAAATCGCCGCTTGACATAAATCTGGCGATCCAGTCAATGCTATAGGTAAGTAAAACTTGGTTATCGTCCAGCACTTGTATAAGCGAGACAATGTGGCTATCGCCATCTGCAATGGAATTGTCAATGTCCGCGATAGGGAAATGCTCCGTTGCGCCATCCGCGGCTATGGTGGTCATACCATCGCCTTGGACATAGGCGAGCAAGCGGCCATCCGGTAAAAATGCGGCGGTTCTTACGCCCATAAAACGATCGGTACCAATACCGGGACCGGCAGACTGCACCCATGTTGCGCCATTATCAATACTATCATAGCGCGTGCGCAACCCTTCATCAAAGGCAACCAGCGTGCCGTCTTGGGTTAAAATGTTCATAAACCAGCCGTCTATAGGTGGGGAGATGTCTATTTCTACGTAACGGCCGGTAGTGTGTCTTGCGGCATTGTCCGTGGTGCTTTCGTTATTACAAGCCGCTAGGGCAAGCAGCAGCACTCCAATGAGTGCTAAAAAAATCATTTTTTTCAATTTCCATACCTCCAGTATTTTTGCTTGATTCGCAGTATGACACTGTTCCCAGTCTGAAAGCATTGCCTTTCTACTACTCATAAACACTTGCGGGAACGCTAGTTTTGCTGTACAAAACCGCTTCATCCCGCTGCGCATTCGCATTGTGGCGCAAGGCAATGCTTTTTAAACGGGGAACAGTATTAGTATATAAATATAATTTGGGCAAAATCAGCCAGGAATTGTAACAAAACTGAGACAAGTGCCGCCTGGGATTTTTCGCATGATATAATAGCTATAGCGAATCAAATGAAGAACGGTCTCGCCCGAGACGGAAAATCGGCGGCTTCAGGAATGAACCCGGAAGAACCCGGGCGGCGTAAGCCGCTTTCGCAAAGCGAAAGTTCTGACCGTTTTCCGGCGACAGAAGAGATCGATTCTGAATTAATTCGCTGTACAACAAGCAAGGAGGGTACAACATGAGCAAACTAATCTATATCGCCGAGGATGAAAAAAACATCCGGCACTTAATAAAATCATTCCTGGAAAAGGAAGGATATCTGGTAAAAGCGTTCGAAAATGGCGACCTGTTATACGAGGCCTTTCAGCAAAAAACATGCGACTTGATTATATTAGACATCATGATGCCGGGCAGCAGCGGGCTTATAATATGTACAAAACTGAGGGCAATCTCTAATGTTCCTATTATCATGCTTACAGCGCGTGATACAGAGGAAGACTATATTTCCGGCATATCGCTCGGCTCCGACGACTATTTTACAAAACCCTTTAGCCCGGTTAAGCTTATCATGAGAGTAAAAGCCATGTTGCGCAGGGTGGATATGGACACCGAACAAAAAAGTATAGAGTCTATAACCATTGCAGATATCACCATTTGCCCGGAAAAATTTATGGCAGATAGCAATGGCTCCGATTTGAAACTTACAAGCACAGAGTTTATGTTGCTAACCTATCTGTTCGAGAACCAAGACAAAGCCGTATCACGGGAAGAATTGCTAAACAAAATTTGGGGATATGATAATGCAGTGGAAACACGCGCCACCGATGCCACCGTAAAACGTTTGCGTAAAAAGCTATCTGATGCTGGCAGCAGTGTTTCTATAGATACAGTGTGGGGGCATGGGTTTAGGATTACGGGACAGTAAGTGTGAAAGAAGCGAACTTCAGCTTCTTTCATCGAATTATCTGTGCCTTCCGCAAGGAGGTATACACCGGCGAAGCCGGCGATGCGGATAGCATCGGGCCACCCTCTCGTTTTGCCCGACTGAAAGGAATTGGACATGAACAGTTTTACAAAAAAGTTGGTGCTAAACTGCACTGGCACCATTTTTATCAGCTTCCTTGTCGTCTACTTTTTGTTTAATGTATTGGTTAGCAACTATATTAGAGCAGAGGCAGAACGGGAGCTTTCTAGCGGAATGCAAGATGTTGTATCGTTGACATATACACTACCCTCGGTACAAATCGCCCCAGGCATGGTGTTCTCTGGGGTAAGGATAACGGATGATGTGCCGCTTTCTATACAGCAAGGCCGGTTTGAAATTCAAATAGTAGCGGGCACAGAACGGCCAGAAAACTTCTCCTATCAAACCATTACGGTCCCGAGAGATGTTATTTTACCCATTCGGCCAGAAGGGTTTTGGGCCAGCCCATTTAGAGAAATCTACAACGAACGCGTGGAAGTACACGGTTTTGTACCGTATACACAAACACATATTAATGCATTTACAATGGACGGGGGCCATATATCGCTGCACCCTATCCGGCAGCACTCGATGGTGAATGCAGACGTTATTATCGTAAGCGGCAATGGCGAAATAATAACCCCCAGATTAGAAACCCTATCAAGTACGCAAAGGGCAGAAGTAGAGTTTTTAGTCGAATACTATCGTACAAACCTGGCACGCTTTGCAGCTACAGACATGGTTAGGGTTTCAAATACAAACAGCACTTATTATGTAAGTTCATCCAGGCAAAATCTATCGCCCAGTCAGTTTTCTATTTTAATGTATACCGATATTAGCCCCGCCATGGTTTTTACCAATACCATGAACCGTATACTCGGGCTGTTGCTTGTTTTATCCGGGCTTTTAAGCCTTGCCATTTCTATTGTAATGTCCACACGGTTTAAACGAGCCATTGTCAGGCTGTGCGGCTATGCGGATGCAATAGGCCGCGGGAATTGGGAAGAAAAAGCCGGTGTTTTTAAAGATACCGAGTTTAACCAGCTTTCTAAAAGCATGGATAACATGTCCAATATGCTGCAAGCCTATGAAAGCAACCAGAAGCAATTCTTCCAAAATGTTTCCCATGAATTACGCACCCCGCTCATGTCCATACAGGGGTATGCGGAGGGCATTTTGGAGGATATTTTTACCAAAGAAGAAGCGGCTGGCATAATCCTAACCGAAGGGCAGAAAATGGCCGGCCTTGTTGGCGAACTTCTGTATGTATCACGCATCGACAGCGGCGAAGAAACATCAAAAACCTTGATAGATGTGCAAAACCTGCTTAACGAATGCTGCGAACGCATAAGATCCATTGCTCAAAAATCCGACAAACAGGTAAGCTTAGAAGCATTACCGCAGGAAATTACCGTAGAAGCAAACGAAGAAAATTTGGAAAGGGCAATTTTAAATATCTTGTCCAACGCCATCCGCCACGCAAATAGCGATGTTGAAATTAGCTGCAAAACCACAGGCAAAAATTTGGAAATTGTAATATGCGACGACGGCAACGGGATAAACAATGAAGACTTACCGCATATATTCGAGCGGTTTTACAAAGGCGAAAACGGCAATTATGGGTTGGGGCTTGCAATTAGCCGCGATATTATAAAAAGTTTGCACGGGAACATTTTTGCAGAAAACTTACCCGCACCCAAAACCGGGGCGGTGTTTACAATTATTTTGCCTTATATAGAACGGCAGGACAAATAAAACCGAAAAAAAACAGGACAGGCACCGTTTTTCAATATATGCTTTTATCTGGAGGCGAATCAAAAATGAATTGGATCGACGACACCCAAAAAGCAATTAATTATATCGAAAGCAACTTGACGGAAAACATCACAGCCGACGATGTATCAAACCATGTCCACTCGTCAACCGATTATTTCCAAAGAACATTCAACATTGTGACGGGGCTTTCTATAAGCGAGTATATGCGCAACAGGCGGTTAACCCTTGCGGGAGACGAAATAAAAAATACACAAGCCAAAATAATTGATGTTTCCCTAAAGTACGGGTACGACTCGCCGGAAAGTTTCACGAAATCATTTACCCGGTTTCACGGCGTTACGCCCACAGCCATAAGGGTATCCGGCTCAAGCCCCAAATATTTTCATCCGCTTTCGATAAAAATATACATCCGGGGCGGGTTTGGGATGAAAAGGAAAATTATCCCCAACATTCCTGAACTCAGCAATTATGGCAACCCGGTAGACTGCCTTCTTAATGTGATAGATGCAACTTTTGCCGTTGCAGGTGCGGGCAAAGGGCCCGACAAAGGGGAAATGGCCGCATACAGCGGCATGGGCAACCGCTTCGTTTGGAAAGCCGGTGCATGGGAACATGGCTGTGAAGACATGGAAAGTATTGACACAACACCTTTTGAATCTAAAATACGCCTAATGAAAGCGATGGGATGGGAAGCCAAATATGTTGAAATCCTGCGGGACAAAGACGGCAAACCATTAAATTATGATAATGAGCAAATCAGGCAAGACTTTATAGATGCCATCGACAGGGGTTATCCGGTTTTGGCCCGCAATAAAGACCATTACAAATACAACATCATTTTTGGTTACGACGACAATGGGAATAAAGTCATTAGCAAAGATGCCCCCGATACGGTGGCTGTTACCGTAGCCTCTGAAACAAATATCCGGGAAAATTGGGAAGATACCATTGGCGATTACATCGTATTAAAGGGAAAAACCGAACTTGCCCCGGAACGGGAACGGGCACTTGGCCTTTTCAAACTTATCACCGGTTACGCCCGCCGCACAAACGAAATAAACGGCCTAAAAGTGGGCTTCGCCGCATGGGATTCATATTTACACGATTTAGAGTTTGACGATTTTTCGCAGTTATCCGTTGAAGAAGTTGGAATAGAGGGCAGGATGGGTGTTTTCTGTGACGGTCTATGCCAGATTTACGCCCGGTTAGAACCGCTGCCTTACTACCGTTCGCTGGCAGAAAAATTCCCGGAATGGCGCGATGAATTAGAAACCGCCATCGCCGCGATGGATATTTGCGCCCGTTACGCCGAGTTCTTTTGGGCGCAAGGCTTATCTGTCCATAAAAAAGATTGGGAAAAATTCCGCGACCCGGCTTTGCGAAAAATAATTGCGGACGAAGGACGGCGCACGTATATGCAAAAAGACATAGAAGCCATAGAGCAGTTTGAAAAAATATTGGAAAAGGAAGGGATAGAATGAGAAAATCTGAAAGCGATTACGATGAACTGATTAAAAGACAAAGCGCGCTTGCGCGCGCGTTTCGTAGAGACCAGTTTCCTATAGCATCACAAAAAGACACCAAGCCGGTTATCGAGGATGTTATTGGTCTTTTCCTTGAGGGCGATACGCTAAAAATCGCGATGGATTTTATAGCCTTTTTACGGGAAAATGATATGAATCTACGATGGCATTCGGCAAACAATTGGGACGTAACGGGGAAAAAGGCCAAAGGAATTAACATAGTCCTTGGCGGAACGAAACGCGCATGGCATAGCCATCTTGCTATAGGAGATTGGCAAATTGGTGTAAGCGGACTGGAAAACAAATCTTTGGACGAACTTAATTTCTGTGATGAAATGAAAGCATTTGTATGGGATAACGTAAAGCCCTGCGAAAGGTGCTGTAGCTGTGGCCCCCGGCGGCGTACGTATGCCGGTAAGCAATTTGACGAAAGCTGCGGCCTTAATATAAAAAATCCCGATGCTAAAGGTTTGGAAATGACACAAAAATTGATACTGGCCAGAAGACGCCTAGTTTAAAACACGCAATTATAGACAATTAACTTTAAAATTGCTATATCACGGAGGTAATTATGAGCAAAAAAGAGAGCATTACGGCATTTGAAAACGAACTCAAAGAAAAACTCAGTGGCAGTACGCTGACAAACGCGCTGGACCTCATCTCCTATCTTGCGGCCAATGATATTTACCCAGACCCAAACGACAGCAATTGGTTCAAATACTCCGGCGAAATGATTTATTTTTTCGGGCTTGGCAAAAATCTTACGCTTTACTCCAGCAACTTCAACCTAAATTACAGCGAAGCCGATGCACAAAGGGATGAGGCTTTTGAAAAGTATATCCACGCTTCCACTATCAAATGCATGAAGCATAAAGGCTGCCTGGAAAACCCGGGATTACGCAGGGAAATTTTTGGCCAAGTATACGAAAATCGCTGCCGCTCTACCCTTTATTTCAAAATTCCCCCGCTAAAGAACCTGCCGTATATTAAAAAGGTAGCGGAAATGCGGAAGCATGACATTGACAACATGCCAGAATTGAAGCGTGCGCTAAGGGCAGATATCAACGAAATGCTTGGATACAAACTAAAAGCGTGTGCGCATGACTTTGTAGATTACTTATATGACAAATACAAATTAAAACGCGACGGAGACAACACTTGGAAGGTAAGCAATGGCAAGCATAACCTCTGTATGATTCAACTCGAACCGGGCAAGTGGAGGTTTACGCTGTTCCATGGCGAGTATACCGGCAATTACAGCGACGACCTTGCCGCCGCTGTGCATGAGCGCGTGAAAATATGTAGTAATTGCCACGACTGCACAAGCGGAATAGACACGAATATTTTTGGGAAAACGTTTAAAAATGCCTGCTCCCAGTTGACTATACAATTTGAGAATCCAAGGTTTAAGGATTACGAGTATATCAGGGAACTGATTGAATACGGGGAAAGAATTGCACCGGCCAGTAAGTCTTGGCATGTGCATAATTAGGGCAATAGACCTGTCCTTGAACCATAGTTGAACCAATTTTTTCGAGTGTAATTTGTGAAACAAATTTCCTAGAGCATCGGGTAGGAGGCTGGGCATTAATAGCCCAGCCGACCTCCCACACCACCGTGCGTACCGTTCGGTACACGGCGGTTCCATGGTTTACGCAATAGACTTGCTGACTGCCTT
>Ga0131853_10009276_pt1 | contig 17991 bp, 13 predicted proteins | sample TergutLab28metaG_FD_92764 | JGI IMG/M metagenome (GOLD analysis project Ga0131853, IMG submission 92764) | Labiotermes labralis P1 segment gut microbial communities from Petit-Saut dam, French Guiana - Lab288 P1 (version 2) (version 2) | ecosystem: Host-associated > Arthropoda: Insects >... | reverse complement strand
TGTTTCAAACCACAAGCAATCATCATCAGGGAACAAGTATGAAATAATATTGCGAAGACAAAGAAAATGACAGTATATCAATAGTTTTTGTTGCACAAAAGTTGGATGGATGAAGGGACATGAGAATCATCTTTATTATTGGAGTTTCAGTTATAGAATCTGAATCTACAGGAGATACAAAATATTCTTAGTTCCTGTTATGTACACCAGGTGACACTTTCTGACAAAAACAGTCATTATGGATTAGCTGAGAGGTACAGAAACTTTGATCCTTATTGCAGCCTCATTCTTTGCCATTAATAGTCTGTACCTTAGAGAATAGCACTATTTATTGTACTTAGCCATCTTTCAAGAACTCTTCAAGTTCATAGCATGCATATTCAGTGAAACTGTAATTTAATAGTATCTGTGAAGGTCTGTAATGATCATTGGATCAATACTGTTCAAAGACCAGGAGATGATCCCTGTTGGGAATGAGATAAATGTACATGCATGGGATATTGTGGTGTATCACAAGTTACTACTGCCCATCCTGAGAGCATTCACATAGTGCACTCAATTATTACATGCTGTCTCATGGACTGTGGTCTGTAGACAGGTTATCTGTGGGAATAAGAGCTGGAAATGGAAACTTTAAATTTTCATGTTGACATTATGGTGGATTTTATAGTAGTTGTTAGAAAGTTGTAATTAAAGTAGGTTTTATCAGACTGTATGATTTGTGTGTTAAGGAAGCATTAGTCTGGTGATCCATCCTGATGTGTGTGTATATAAAGTTTTAATCAATAATTTTATGTGCTTCACATTGCAGGTGGCAACGTTGGTGATGGGAAGGGAAGTCAAAATATCAGTCTTGTTAAATACAGTTTAGTGATGCAGGATATTATTACTCGTACGTACGGCTGTCCAGTGATAAATATGAATCCGAGTACTGCTGTAGACACAAATTCCTCTGACATGAAAGTGAAAACATATGAGGTCCATTGTAATGTGTTGCCAGCCATATGTGCACTGGAAATGAAAACCTGCTTCCTCATCATTCAGCAGTCACATATCTGCCACACACTTCAAGACTGTGTAACCTTCAGTCCAGCCATGTTGGGTACTTCTCACGCTAAGCCTCTCTTTGTTATCTACCAACTACTTCAGGCCATGCGTGCCATGCATGACCGAGGGCTAGTGCTTGGAGATGTCACCTTGAATGACATCTTGGTGACAGAGAATTTGTGGGTCCAGGTAAAAAGGTTTTATTTCTTGGTTTATTGTAGAATATTCAGAATTGTGCCAAGATCTGTTTTAAAAGGCAGAGGATTAGCTGGGCTGAGAAAGGAATGTACGTAAACTAGTAAACAAGTTTAGGGCTGAGTGTGTGTTGCCATCACTCACTGTTTTGTGAGATCAATCATACTGGGTCTAGCCACAGAAATTGTCAGGTAATTGAAGCACATGCATCAACAGAAGACGTTATTTCCTTATTTTGCAATATGACAGAAACCTAGTCTGGACCTACACCTAGGCAGAGTTTGCTGTTGTCATTTTGTCATACACATTGATTGATTGATTGATTAACATTGGGTTCAAGCCTTTACAGTCCCGATGCACCTAGGCCTTATAGACAGGCCCTTTGTGCTCCATAATCTCATATCAACTCAAGAGAGCCCCGTTCCTTTACTAAAAGTTCCAGATGGCCCGGACTTAAAATCTTAATGGCCTCTGGGTCCAAGAAAGGAACCCAGATATACTTTTTCTTTTCTCTCAAAAGTCCTGGCAAACAAACCCCCTCCAGGTACCCCAACAGGGCCCCTATGGAGAGAGATACTCGCCTACAGGGCATTTTGCATATCTCTCAAATACCTCATAAAAATTCCTCTAATAAGAAGGCCCCCAAGAAAGAAGCACCCATCCATGTTCCCCAAAAGTGGGGCCCCTACGGAAGCAGACGCCCATTTCCAAGCCTTGCTTAACATATCTTTGGGTTCCCCAGTAAAGGAGCCCTCCTTCATCCATCTTTCAAAGTCCCCGGTATACGAGCCTCCCCCCCAGATACCAGGTTCCCCTCGGTTATAAATGGGCCCCTATAGAGAGAGATGCCCATATCCAGAGACTTTCTTAATATATCTTCCAGGGTCCCCAGTGAAGGAGCTCCTTCCCCCCCTCCACCCGAGGCCCCCCTCCATGGAGCCTCTTCAGAGAGAGAAACTCCATCCCCAGAGCCCCCTTCATCCGTCTCTCAAAGTCCCTGGTAGACAAGCTCTCCTCCAGGTTCCCCAAACAGGGCCCCTATGGAAAGAGATGCCCATCTCCAGAGCCTTTTCTATATATCCTCCAGGGTCCCCGGCAAGGGAGCCCTCCCTCCAGGGTTCCTTCACAGAGCTCCCAAAGAGAGAGACACTCCACCTCCAGAGCCCCTTTCAACCATATCTCAAAGTTCCCGGTAGATGAGCCCACTCCAGGTTGCCCAACTGAGCCCCATGAAGAGAGATGCCCATCCTCAGAGCCTTTCTTACATAACTTTCAGGGCCTCTAGCAAAGGAGCCCCCCCCCCCCACCTCCAGGTTCCCCTAACAGCTCCCATAGAGAGAGAGAGATACTCCACAGCCAGCAGAGTCCTCCTTCAATGAATTCTCAAAGTTCCCAGTAGACGGATCCCCTTCCCTAGGTCCCCCAGCGGGACTCTACAGAGGGAGACACCCGTCTCATCCATTTCTCAAAGTCCCCAATAAATGAGCCCCCTTCAAGGTTCCCCAACATGGTCCTTAGGGAAAGATGCCCATCACCAGAGCTTTCTGCTACGTAACCTTCAGGGTCCCGAGAAAAGGAGCCCCCTCTCCAGGTTCCCTTCACAGAGTGCCCATAGAGAGAGATACCCCATTTCCAGAGCCCCCTTTCAACTATGTCTCAGAGTTCTCGGTGAACAGATCCCCCATGATACTCAACAGGGCCACTGTGGAGAAAGGTGCCTGTCTCCAGAGCCTTTGCAAGGCCCGGTAAACAAGCCCCCTACTAAATTCCCCAATGGGGGCCCCATGGAGAGTGATGTCCATCCACTGGACCCTCCTCTCCATGTCCTTCTGGATCCCCGCAAAGGAACCCCTCTTAACAGAGCTCCCACAAAGCAAGATGCTCCCTTTCCAGAGCCCTCCAACTATTTCTTAAAATTCCAGTCAACGGACTCCCCAGGTTCCCCAACTTGCCCCTACGGAGAGAGACACCCGTCTCCAGAGCTTTCTTCTACACCCTTCCCTCAAAGTCCCCAGTAAATGAACCCCCCTCCATGTTCCCCAACTGGGTCCCTAAGGACAGAAGCTTTGTCTCTAGAGCCAATGGTTTATTCTTTCATTTATATCTGTAAGAGTCCCCAATAAGGAACCCTCCCATAAAAAATGGAGAAAACATTTGGCCACCATCCACAGAACCCCACATGGACAGAAGGCCTGCGTACAGTGGGGTGCAGCCTGGTTCCCCAAGGGGATCATTTATGATACTGCAGTTTCTACCCCAGTGCCATGCAGCCTTCAGCACGATACCTTCCCCCTTGGCTTGGGTAGACCAGAGCCTCATCAGCCAGCATGTGTCATAGCAACCCTCATCAGGGTATACCCTCCACAACTGTTACCGCCTCCCACGTGACCCAGGGTAGAGTAGAGTACAAATCCATGATACTCTGAGGTATGGACAAGGGGTTGGATTTATGGGAGGCTGTCACATACATAGTCTTGCCATAAGTTCTGTTACAAGTGCAATGTGACCTGGAAGGAAAATTAAAAAAAAAAATCCACTTTTCGAGCCAAATAATTTATTTGCAATAGTTCTAGGTTTTCATTTATAATAATGTCACTCAAAATGGCCACCCTATGCCTTGATACAAACCTTGAGACCCTCCTGCCACTCTTCTGTCACCGCACACTCCTTCTCCAGGGGGATCTCCTCAGGCTCTCCAGGCCATTGTGATGCTTTTACCATGCCATGTCATCAAAAACAGCCCACATTTTATTGTCCAGGGGTTTGAGGTCTGCACTCCCCGAAAGCCAATTCTCGGCAATGATGAAGGCCAGGAGGTTCCTCCACAGCCACTCCTGAGTTGTCTTGGACTTTTGGGCAAGAACTGAGTCCTACTGGAAGACCCATTCCTGACCAGTGAAGAGGGTCATGTTAAGAAGTTGCACAACTCCTTGTAGAACGTTCTCTTGATACACTCGGACACCAGTTTCACCCCTTTCTTGCAAAAATGAAGATGTGTCACCCCCTGATGGGATACCTCCCACCAAACCATGATGTAGGATGGGTGATGGCCTCCCTGCACCCTCAGAACGTTTTCCTTCACCTCATGGAATGTTTGAGCATAAATCTTGTTGTCCTGGTGGTTGTACTGCTCCTTGATGGCAAGGATTTTCTTGTCCATGAAGAGGATATTTTTGTGCACGTTCTCAGAGTGCCAATGGAGGAGATGCTCTGCTCTTGTCTGTCGGATCATCTTCAAAGCAGGAGTAAGGATGTGGCCCTTTGAGCGGTGATGCACTCTCATGTGTTGGTTGCCTCTGATGAGGCGCAACATTGATTGAGTCAATATCTTCAGCTCTCAAGACATGATCTTCTGTTTCTATAGCGGATTTCAGTGAATCCACTCCCACACTGTTTTGATATCGTCTTGAGTCCTCAAACTTTTCAGGTGTCCTGACTGAGCCCTGTCTTCAACCCTCGAGAGTTCCTCATAATGTTTAATTGCCCAGTAGATGAACATTCACAAATTCAATGGTTTTAGGAGTTTGAAAATTTGAGAATAGGATTTTCCACAATTGTGAAGGGCAAACACAACCACATGGTTTTCCTTGACACCTCACTCCATATTGACACTGTGTCAGACTCGAGCAAACTGCCTTGGCACAAGTTCCTGAAGAGACAGTAGTCCAAAAGCAGCCATCCTTGCAACCCTCCTGCCTTACTGTCTTCAGCTTTGGACAACATGAAAGTTGCAACAGAACTTATGGCAGGACTATGTAGCTAGTGACAGAAGGCATTGCATCACACCATGTGTAGTTAAGTCATGTACGTCACATCAGAGAGTAGTTCGAACCATTCAACTGAAATGTAGCTGGGTGGCAGGAAATGAAAACTAATTTCCGTATGATGACATAAACTTTGGAAGTCTGCTATACCAAATGCATGGGTTATAAATGTTAGTGACTAGGCTACAGGCTGGACAAATGAGGAATCATGGTTTGTTTCCTCACAAGGGATTTCTGTCCTGCAGACCATCCAGATCAGCTCTTGGGCCCACCCGGCCTCCTATTCAGTGGGCACTAGAGGCAATTCAGGTGTGGTGTGAAGCTGACCACTAACCTCCATCTAGTGCTCGTGTTAAGAATGAGTGGTGTTGTATCTCCACTCCCCCCCCACCATATGGCTTCTTGGTGTCCATAGCAGTAACTTTACCCTTTATCATAGGTTTAAATAGAATTGAATGATAAAATTATTATGAATGATAAATAGGGAAAGATGTGGGAAGTTTTCATTACCTGTCTTTAAAGTATTAACCCAGCATTTGACTGGAAGCAGTCAGTACAACTGACAAATCTGTGTCATAATAGCTGGTTTATGATAATTGAACCTGGGACCCATCAGACTAATTCAGTAGTACGAACCTTTATGGCATAATGTTTATTTATATTCTGTTACTCTGTGGCATTACAAGCTACCCAGAAAACTCATGTATGCAGCATATTACATATGCAGGTGTCAGGAAAATACTTTATGAGTTTGATTAGTTTTTTGCTGCTTTAGGTAATGCCAAAGCTGGAAGACAATATCCATGATCAACCAAAGACTGAAAAGAAGAAAATTTCTGTAAATTCTATTATGGCATTCTCCAAGACAAGGGACCAAACCAAAGGAGATGAAGAGGAACGTGAAGAGGAAGATGATGATGACTTTGATGATGTATCAAAAGTGAGGAAGTGTAGTTATTGCAAATCTTCTATGAGGCAGCATTTAAGTGAATTAAATTCTCATTCCTCTCCTACATCACTTGGCCACATTCAAGAGGTACTGCCTGTAGATTCCCAGCTTTTTAATTCGTCACTATACACTGACACACATTCTAAGGTTGAACTAGATAGGTTGTGGAGCAGTTCAAGTTATTCCCACAGGGACACAAAGACATTAGATGACATTCGTAGCAGCTACATGAGGACCCTTGGTGTTATTCCAGGAAACCACAGACTTTCTCACCAAAAATTACAGGGCAGTGAAGTAGAAATGTGTGTTAGTAGAGTTGATGTGAATGAAGTGGTGGATTTGGAACAACTATGCAAGATGTGGGTGTATGGGCAAGTGTCCAACTTTGATTACCTCACAGCTCTCAATCGGCTTGCTGGACGGAGATATGGTGATCCTACATGTCACCATGTTATGCCTTGGGTCACAGACTTCTCTTCACGTTCTGGCTGCAACTGGCGGGATCTTTCAAGATCTAAATTCCGTCTCAATAAAGGAGATCGACAGCTAGATCTCACATATGACACAGCTGCAGGAGCTTCCCAGGTAATTTGTTTCACCAAAACATGTTTCTTTAATAACTGTTTGTACCACCTGCTTTAATGTTACAAATGTGTGTTTTGTCTACAGAGTGCATTTATGTATTTCGTATAATTCTTACAATAAGGACAAGGTCTCCCCTCTCACAAATGTTATAATGACCAAGTCAAGGAGGATGAGGTAAGTGGGTCTTGTAGCAAGCATGGAAGCATTAACATGTCAACTGTATTTCAAGATTTACTTCATCCAGATGTGACAGCATTTACAAAAATTAAAATCATAAATGCTCCCCTCATACCAAAATAAAAGCATACGCAGAGACATTATTTTCTATTTGTTTCATATCTCCTTTGTGTGCCATAAGTGAATCTGCCTATTCTTTATGCTACCATATGCACTAGATACCTGACAATATGATTGCCTGTATTATTTGTACATTGTTGTTGCTCTTGTTGTTGTTCATGTCTTCTGCAATACCCAGGTTCCACATCATGTGTCAGATGTGCTGTCTGAGATAACCTACTATGTATACATGTCACGTCGAACACTGCGTTCAGTGCTATGCAAATATGTTCGCACAAACTGGGTGCCAGCAGAGTATCCATCTTCTATTCAACGCCTGCAGGAATGGACACCCGATGAATGCATTCCAGAGTTCTTCACTGACCCTACAGTATTTGAGGTAAAATTAACAGTAGGTGGGAGATACAAAGCTATCACATCATTATTGCAGAGAATTCAAGTCTCTGGGGATGTTACACTGTGTCATTGGGTCTTCTTGGAGTACTTGAACATGAAGATGAAGGCACTATAATCCTTTAAAATGTCAGGAACTACTTACCCAGTTACACAGCGTAAGGTTCCAGGATAATTGACTCTTCTTTGAAAGTCGACTTTTTTCTAAGAATGGTAATTTTTTCTGACATACCAACCATGTGAGCCTGGCTAACATGTATAACTTGAATGGTCCATTTGTGCAGATTACTTAACTCCTCACACTGCTGACTTCAGAAGTGAATTCTGTGTGAGTTGAATACATCCTGTGAAATGAAATGTTCAGTACTATTTATAAATACTGCAGATATATGAATGCAGTGAAATGTTTCAGAACTTATTATTTCTACAGTATACACATTTTTGCTGTAAAAAATGCTGACATTTTTGTGTGTGTTGTACAGACAAGATATGGCAGGTTTTCTCTCTCTCTCTCTCTCTCTAAAATCTGGGTGCATCATTTAGTCAAGAAATAAGAAATTTTTTATCTGTGTTAAAATAGAAGTTTCATAATGAAGTAATTTTTAAATTCTTCTTGGACTAGAATCCCGGTACTTCTTTAGAATGTCACTTCGCCACTTTCGAAAATACTTGTCCTGAAATACTGTACTCTAAAATCATAATTACATATTTAGCAGTTCTGTTTACAGTCTTTTTAATTCTCTAGTCACTCATGTTCTGAATGTTTTGGCCACAAATGATTTAATGATCAAATAATTTTGACCATCAGCTTTAACTCCTACACATTTAATTTTTACGTGTTGTTACATCACCTAGTCTGTTACTTTAATAACACTGATTTATTTGGAGAAAGTTATACATTGGTGGAAACTGGACTGATTTACTTTGTTGCTGTAAACAGATAAGGGAATCAGCAAGTAATTTGTGGGTAGCTTTTAGCTAGTAGAAGCCAGGCAGTTTGTTTAGTTGTGCATAACATATCAGCATTTTGTAACACAATAGGTTGATTTATCACATTTCCTTCATGACTCTGTGAATACCAAATGTGACAGCCTGGAAATCAATACTGTGTCATATCCAGCAGAAGCCAGGTTCAAATCTTAGCCCCAAGACAGGCTATCATGGCTGGGATCTTATGTGGTTTTCCACATTCCCTCCATCTAAATCCTGGTTTAATACCTCAAATTAGGCTATGTCTCCTTCCTTCCACATCCTATCAATTGACGCTTTAGAATCTGACACTGAAAGTATCACTAAATAAACTGCAAATTAATGAATTAAGAGAGTTAAGAAGTTTTCACCATGGAGTTTACAAAATATCATACACAACCTGTTTAATATCATTTCTTTTAACAATTGCACTTTCTTCCAGTTTCGGCTATTATTCAATCAGTATGATTCTCAGCTTAAGTACAGGAAGGCTACATTCTATTTTACAGCAAAATTTTATTTGGTACAATGCATAAAACATGAAGACATAATGGGTGCATGGGGTAAAACACCGTACCTTTTAACTTTGCTAATACATGGATGTTAGTGTTCAGCTTCATACCTGGGATGTCCACCATCCACTAGACAAGACATTGGTTTGCCCCAGAGCTATTCTCAATGTGTTGTTGAAGAAAAAAATTCCATTAATCATTCTGTTAATTGAACTCTGACCTTGTAATCTGTAGACCATTTCTTTACATACTGTATTAATGTAGCACACTGGTCATTTACTCCTATTTATGTGCAGTTTTATAGTCCTTATCTCAGGATGGCCACAAAACCAACAATGTAAGAGACTGTAATACCATGGTGAGAACATTTGTAATTCATTCTGCAGTCTGTACATGAAGATTTACCAGACCTTGAGATTCCACAATGGGCCTTTTCTACGCAAGACTTTATTCAGAAGCATCGAGAAGCTCTGGAGAGCATCCACGTGTCAGAGAGACTGCATCACTGGATAGATCTCACGTTTGGCTATAAGTGAGTAACCTGGTAATAAGATGCTGATATAGTTTAATTTTAACACTGCAGGATAAAATAGCTAAGGAATATAATGCAGAATTTGGAATATGTGTTAGGCTTGCTTTCCTGATTTTGCTTTGTATGTTTCTTCCCAGTTGTTATGACTGAAAGTTTGGACATTGTCCATTGTCTTAGGTCAAAAAACCCACAAGGTTTTGGCATCTGGGTCAGTCTGTCTTTAAGTGTAAAGGGGAAATAGGAAAACCCACTCTGGTGGGCTTGTTAGAAAGAGCTAGTCTCTGTCCCTGGGCTGAGACTGACTGTTTATAATGGGCCCATCAGAGTTACAGGCATTAAAACTAACTCTTTACAATGGGCCCTCAGAGTTACAGGTATTGAGACTAGCTCTTTGTAATTGGTCCATCACGGTTGCTTCTTCCCTTTCCTTGCTTCATCTAAAAATGGCAGCAGATCCAACCTGTGCAAGGTTATGAGATTTTCAGCCTCAGACAATGAAAAATGTCCAGAATTTCTCATGACTTTGACAATATACCATTATCAGAATCCTTTAAATTTCCCCTTAGTTCCTTCACAACAAGAACAATATATTACACTTTTTTCCAGCTGCATGCTTTCTTTACCACAATCACATCTCTAAACATCGTACCTTACAGCTCATGTGATATCTCTGTAACCTGCATTAGAACAGACAGTAAGTAAATGAGTAAAATTACATAGTATATATATGTATACACTGTGACACCATTTAAGGAGGTTACTGTCATTATGGCTGTAATTAATGTACTGTAATTTGTGCTGATACTTTATGTTGCATGTGATCAAGATGTAGTAAATAATGGTTTTGTTTTGATAAATGGTGTGTAAAGGTTTGCAGTTCTTTGGTGCACTAATTGGCTCACCCTGAACTAAGTCTCCCAGTTGCCTGTAGTAAACCAGACTTCAAAGAAGATGCCATTCTATTCCATACAAAAATTAAAGTCAGTATGTAATAACTGAAAGCAACACCATGCTGTGAGAAATGAGATATTCATAGATAGAACAGTTAAAAGAATATATGAAAAGGTAAAGTTCCTGTGTATGGCACCCAGACACATAGAAGGAGAGGTGTAGCTGCACTCATTCTTATCATCAACTAGATGAGGATGAGTGGTCATCTTCGTGCCCCAGCTGAGCCCCTAGTACCTACTGAGTAAGAGGCTAGGTTGGCTCCAGAGCTGGTCTTTACATCTGGAAAAATATAAAAATCTCATGTACCTGCCCGAACTCAAACCCCAGAGCATCCAGCCAATGGCCTAGTCACTACACCAACTACGCTATGGTGACTCCATGTAAAAGGGTAACATTTCTTTATAATTGCAGGTTGTCCGGTAGTGCTGCAGTGAAATCCAAAAATGTTTGTCTGCAGTTGGTAGACAGTCATATGACACTGACTAATACAGGGGTGGTTCAGCTATTCACTCAGCCACATCCACAGAGGCACATGCCATCACCTTTCTGGGGAAAGACACCCCCAAAACTCCATCCTCCTCCACGAGACAGAAAAAGTGAGATATTTATACACATAGCATTGTCAATACTGTGTGCTAGAATTACCCAAAATTGTGGTGAATAAGAAATTATGAATGATATTGGAATTGAAACCTTTGAGGAATTTAAAAACGTTACTCTGCATGTTCAAGTCTGTTGTTCATTGCTTAAACCCACACACATACTAAATAGATAACTGATAGCAAATAGCAATATCTTGTCATAGACCTGAATTTAAACTGCTGTAAAATTTGTTGTACATATTGGAAGCATAATGTAACAGTGATTTGTAGTAACCATTTCCATACTGAACTTTTCAGCATTGTTTTAAACACACACACACACACATGTGCCTGCACGCACACACACACACACACACACACACACACACACCTGTGGCATTCCGTGGATCTACAAATTTAGTCAACAACACAATAGGATGATGTGGAGTATTTTACATAATATATTTTCATTTTATATTTTACACATTTATGTTTATAAATGGTAAAATAGTAAAGACATTCTCTTGCGTGTTCAAAAATGATGATGGCCCAGGAATAGGGCCGAAACATGTTGTTGTAAACCTACAATAATTAACCAATAAAATAGTTGTGTTTGACGGTAAGTGCCACGCACATATATTGCCATGCTAATTGTATATCACACAACGGGGATGACGCACATAAAGATAAAAAAAAAAACCTTAAGCCGACTGTTTTGATACCAGTTTAGAGTTTGTTTGTTTTATAAATAAAAAATTAAACATATTAAAAGTGTCTGCAAATTTATGTGTACCCAGTGTTATTAAAAGGTGACACTGATGTGGTAAGGAACTGAAATGCTGTTGATCTAATATTTACAGGATGCCCAACGATTATTAGAATAATTATTCACTGTTGCTGATTTATCAGACCACTGAAAATTGTCAAACAGGATATAAGTGTGCTGAACATAATAGTGTACCTTTGAAGTTCACTTTAGATAGTATACGAAGATGAAAATCATTTTGTGCATTCAAGAATTCTGTGCAGAGTCAGCAATTCCAAATGCTGCCAAGTTCATTCATCACCACAGAAGCAGAGAATGACACTGCTGCTTTGTAAACCTGTAGCTGATAACATTCGAGATATCTGGCCATTGTGAAGTCAATATTAGTAAACTCTTCAATAAAGGAGATTGCATGCCACACTAAAGGAAGTTAGTCTTAGATTTTTTCTCATCCTTTCTGTCATAAAGTAATGAATTGAGTTGCTAGTAACACCTTACACTCCTACAGCATTCAGGCAAGGTAAAACTAAATATACCCTGCTTTTGTGAACATATTAAAACATTACACAAAGTGCATTTGATAAGAAAGAGATATTACGTGTACATACTGTTTCTAATACCGGTCTTTATTGTTCAAGTGACAGAGTTGGTACAGTTTATAATAAATGTTCGAAAATTCCACCATCAACATCAATGCACTTTGCAGCTCGTGTGAATACATGGCATGTTGTTCATCTGAGTGCGTCTTGACGTTCCTTTATGCAGGCGATAACGACCAGTATGTTAACGAGCAGTTCATCTCGTGTATCCATTTTTTTTTCTTTACACTTCACTTTTCATCAAACCCCATAAACAAAAATCTAACGGGGTTAAGTCTGGGATCTTGGTGGCCAGTTAAATGTACTGCCATGACCAATCCACCTATTAGGGAAAGTGTCATTGAGATGTTGCATCACGTGTTGGGTATAATGAGAAGGGGCTCCATCATGCTGTAAGTACATAGCAATCTGTGAAGCCAAAGGAACATCCTCTAGTTGTTTTGGTAATTCATTTTGCAGAAAGTCTAGGTAATTTTGTCCTTTCATATGATTGTCTAAAATAACGGGACCAATCAACATGTCATCGATCATACTGCACATTGACAGAAAAACGACATTGAAAATTTGTTTCCTCAGTACCATGTGGATTTTCGTGAGACCATCGATGTGAGTTACTTGTGTCATTGATTCCTTTACAGGTGAAAGTAGCTTCATCAGTGAATAGTATTAATGGAAGCAATTGGCGATTAGTATGTAACCAATGACAAAATTCTAGATGCATGGCACTGTCCCCTGGATGTAGATTTTGCACAGGCTGTGGATAAAATGGGTACAAGCTGTCTTCATGCAATGTTTGCCATACACGTGTTCATGAAACAATTTTGTCATTGTACATTCAAATAGCTCTATCTCAGAAACCGTTCAGAATAGAACACATGTTCACATAAACATTTTTGCTTAAAATGACAGATACTGTGACCTCCCACAATATTGACCTTTCCTCCTGGGACATCCTGTATATGATAAAATTTATTCCAAGTTATAGCACTTGTGTATAACAGTGTAAAAATATACGTGTTATTCGAACATGTGTCAGCTGATACACATAGCCATAATCTGGGAGTCAACACAATGGTCATATTTAGTTAAGTATTACCTGAAGATAGCCATAGCATGTTGGAACAGTTTTTATATTTTTATATTGCTCTATACCATTGCAAGAAATTGAAATAAAAGTTATCTATATATTGCAAATTGCATAGAAGATGTATACTATTAAGTATACAAAGACAGCATTTCTTCTGGAGATCTGTTAATGCCAAAATTATTTCCAAGCCACAAAGTTAAATATAAACATAGAATAGAAGAGGAATGAGGATCTTAATTTATAATGTACATAACACTGTTCATTCTGTGTAATAGTACTATCTCATGCTAACAGAAACATCAGAACGTGCCAGTGAAGATGAGGGTCATAGCTCAGGTTTTGAAGAAGAGGAACAGGCAGCATTACAGGGGCAGTTGAGATCGTCACCCCTGGCACTCAGTCGTCTTCTCAGTAGATCCCGGGGGTCTCTGCTGGTTAGTGCTGTCATACTCTTGTTTCAGTAACCAGTCAGAATTGATATAAATTTATTACAGGATGTCAAATAAGTTTTCCGTCAACAACATAGAGGCATATGCAGAGAGTAAAGGTATTGCTCCATTCATTCTCCATGTAAGCATAAGATGTAGGTTAGGGGTCAATTTTCACCCTAGCCACTTTACCTCTGGGAGAGAACCCCAGTACTTGTTTAGTAGGGTGCTATATGGGCTGCAGGGCTTGTCTGGACATTTTGGAGAAAAGAAAAATCTCTTTCCCCCACCGGCATTTGAACCCCAGACCATTCAGCCTGTAGCATAATCACTATGCCAACTATGCTACCCCAGCTGCATTACAGGATTTCAAAGCATTATGAAATGAAAATTACTGTTTTCTGGCATGGGATGCCATGTAGTCTGCTAAGTATGTATTGAGTTTGGAGAGGAACTTACTACCTCCATATTCAGAGTAGAATCTGAAGATGGATGCAGCAGATTCCTCCACAATATAACTTACAAATCTATCAAGCCACATAGTGTTATATCTGAAACAACAGGAATCCTCAAGCCACTGTTGTAGGAACCTCCATTCAGAACTGGAAGCGGACGGGCTAAGCAGGTAGATATAGTTGCAATGTCTCAGACTTCTATGCTGAAGGGACCTACTTTGAATCTTGGCCAGGTTTTCACCTATTATGATGGAAATTTTTCCATCTCTCTTCAGTCTGTCCAGGTACAATAACTTACACAATAGAAAGACTTCTGAAATTTCAACTGGAAAATTTGATGGTATGTTTCTCCCCATAAGACTTCCACAGATAACCCTTAAACCTTTAAGTGGGCCACTCTAATACTTATAGTTCTTGAGGGGTACCATGAAGTCACATTTTTGCTGAATATGCATGCCGTGAACTCTTAGAGGGTCTGGAAAGACAGCTTCACAGTAATACTGCAACCTGGAGTATGTAAGAATGACTTGCAACACAGGGTCATAATAAAAATATAATTTCAATTTGAAGGATTTTGTGTATGTTAGTGTATGCATGTGTGAGTGCATGTGAGACTGTATTAGTTTTACATTTTCATTCTATAAAAATTTTGTCAGCTTAGAGTTCAGTTCTGTTGTACCTCAGAGCAATCTTAATCAGAGATTTTGCTGAACTTGTTTCTCTGTAAAATTTAAAACTGGTGGGTTATCCCTTGCAACTGATATTTAAAATTCATCACAGTATTGTTTTCCATTGTGACCAGGCTCCATTTCCCTCGCAATCACCAGATGACGTTGGAGCAAGGGATCGACAAAGTGAGCAACGAAAGTCTGGTGGTAACAGTGGTGGCATGGCACCAACAGTTATCCTGCCAAAAGAATACAACCCCGTAGCTGCTTTACAGTCTGTGGAGCAACTGCACAGTTTCCTCATCAAAACCTTCCATTGCAATCCCACATCACCACACCAATGGAATCAGCAGCGTGAATCACCTACCAGTGTCAGTTACAAGCAGGTTGTTGCCGGACGTAGGATTCGTGAGATGCAGGTACTTGATATCCTTTCTTAGAACATGGAACATTTTTTAACTGACAGCTGATTTGATAAGGCACAAGCTATTTAGAAAACATTTCTCATATTCAGTTGGAATCAACATGCACACACACACACACACACACACACACACACACACACACACCCATGTGGTAATATTCAGTGTTCTCTTTTCTATGGCACTTATTAATATGCTTCATTTTTGTTTCATATTTTAGGTTCTGGGCTGTATAGTCATTGAATTGTTCCTTGCTTCAAAACTTCGACCTCTTGGTAACTGTGGCTCATATTCTTTTGACCAGCGTCTGAAAGCCTGTCTGTCATCACTTGCTCGATATGGAGAAAGTCTACCTCGCTGTGTGCGACAGCCAGTTTCTCTACTCCTGCAGGTAGACCTGAATCCAAAGTTACTCAGTGATGAAGAAAATTCCACAGCTGAATCAGGGGAAGATATATCAAAATGCATTGAAGCATCCACAAGAGTTATACACCCTCTCCGTTACCCTACAGTAACTACACAGGGTCTCCCTCCACCGTCCGCACATCAACTGCTTCAGCCACTTCTCTCATCAGCTGTGTTCCCCTTTCCCCATCATTTCACCAGAACATATGCTCTGCTCCAAACTTTATATGACTATTCCAGTATGACAAGAGAACTTAGTTTAGCCTGCTTTGTGAGCGAAAATGAGATAGCATGTGTGAAAAGTGAGGCAGACAACATGAAATATCTGTTTCTTGCCAAGATTGGTGAGTGTAAAGTGAAAACAACAGCCAGAGAACTATCAACTCTTCTCCCACACATGCTTGCTACCTCGCCAGAAAGCCTGGATCTTATACTTCCATATGTACAAGAGCTATTGGAGGATCCATCAACTTCTGTTCTTGCAGCATGGCATTTATTTGACCCAATGGCAAAAGTGTTAGGACCTCAGAAGACATCTAAAACATTGTTAGAGCCTATAGTTAAACTCTATGACTATGCAGCCAGTAATGATAATGGCCTAGCTTCTTCAGAAACAGGTAACAAACATGTCAAATTGTATCATCGCAGCTTCCTCCTTCAGCTAATAATTCGCCTTGGTCTCAGAGTATTCCTTGACAACTTTGTGGCTGCACTTGTGGAGGCTGTAGGTGGCTACAGGGATCTTACACAGTCAGAGTACAGTCAGCATCATCACCGGTCAGAGTTCCGCAACAAGTCCTCACACCTCAAGTACGTATCTTACACTGAGCATGCAGTAGCATTATAGTGGCGTTTCCTTTTTTGCTGTTATTATGGAACAAACATAATATGTATATTTGAGGCATGTGCTAAGTTAAATAATTTAAAGGAAGTGCACTTTCATCCTACTCCTCATTGCAGTAATGTTATTGTTTACCTACTACAGTGCTACTGCAGGGAAGTGTTACTGCAGCAAATTCCAGCAAGTTTGACATGTTTTTCTCAAATTGGAAATAGGTGAAAACCTAAACCAGATTTTCCAAATTATAAACTTTCTATAAATATCATACTTTCATGTAAATAATACACACTTCTGTAATATCTTTGTTTCTAGCAGTTAGGAAAAGACAACCAAACATAACTCACAGTATGACTGTTTACACATCACTTGCTGGCACAGTCTGTGCAAGGTGGAAGTTATAACCAATAATGTTTAATGGGTGAGAGCTGTTGTGTAAGGTGAACAGGAGAAAAATGGTAGCATTACAGATAGATAGGGCAAAGATGTTAAAACAAGAGTGCACTGTAGGATTATGTTGTAGCTAAAATCATAAAATAGAGAAGAGATAAATCTTGTGAACATTCATACTGACAGAAAATTTTGACTTCCTCATCGAAACCTCCTGCTCTAACGGAATGCTGATACACTATCTTAGAACAGACCCCCTTGTGTCCTACCAAATTTTTCATTTATTGACTTGCATGTCACCTGTTTACTATGGTGTTAGTAAGTAACCCATTAATATGAATGACAACAAAAGTAAGTAAAGAATTTCACTAAAAGCATTCACCAGTTTCTCAGAGAGGGAGAGAGAGAGGAACAATCTAGTGAACTAAAAAACATGTTAATATTTAGGAGCTGTGAACTAGAGGAGGGTCCCCAGGAAGGTGAAGGTATTTTGTCGCCCCTTGATGAAGACTCATCTGCCGACTCTGACCAGAATAAACCAAATAATAGTGCTGATGGCAAAGAGAATGATAAAGTTGAAGAAAACACCTCTGATACAGAGATCGAGCCAGGTGAGTAAGCTTCAATAGAGGAAGTTTGTTATTATTGATACAATACTTGTTGATTAATGTATATATACCTCACCATATAAAGTGAAGTTCCCATTGAAGGTGTCTTCCAGGAGCAGTGGATTTGAATGTAATTGGAAAAGATATTGAATGGCAGAAAGTTAATATGGAGGTTACAGACTTGAGGTCATTGTGATTGAATATTAGGTTCAGGTCAGCCTTTAACTGAGGAACATAACATCAATTTTTAGTTCAGTTTATATCAAATAAATATGAATGAAGACTTCATAGAGAATTGGAGTAATGTGGTGAGAGTTGATTGGGATAAACAGATATCAACAGGGATTATATATCTACTAATGGTATTTTCCACTACATGAACTTGGTGATCAGGAATGTGTTGATGTCTGCACATGTAATAACATGAAACAATATACAGTAAAATGTCGCTGTAACGAACGCCAGTATAACGAAATGTTCAGAATTGCGAAATTATTTTTAGGCCCCTTCCCTTTTCCCTATTTAATGTGTGTTAAAACATTTCATTTTA
>Ga0131853_10009273_pt1 | contig 17992 bp, 18 predicted proteins | sample TergutLab28metaG_FD_92764 | JGI IMG/M metagenome (GOLD analysis project Ga0131853, IMG submission 92764) | Labiotermes labralis P1 segment gut microbial communities from Petit-Saut dam, French Guiana - Lab288 P1 (version 2) (version 2) | ecosystem: Host-associated > Arthropoda: Insects >... | reverse complement strand
AGGGCACATCAACAAAATCAAACTTATCAAGCGTATTATGTTCGGCAGATGCAGTTTCGATATGTTGCGCGCTAAAACGCTCGCACTCGAATATAGAAATTTCAATTAACTCCGGAAAGAACCCAATATTATTTGATCCACCCCTCCATCTGTGGTAAACTAAGTTTCTAGCAACCCACGTCGCTCACAAGGGGAACGAAAGAACATGACAACCGATAGCAATCACAACAAAAAATGGAATTTTTCAGATTATGCCTATACCATCACAGGAATCCTTGTGGGGCTACTTTTAGTCGCCCCAGAGATACTGTATAGTCAATTTGGCATTCGCATTTTAGGCGGAAGCTTGAGTGAGGCCGGGGTAAATCAAATCCGCGCTTTCTCCCCCTTGTTATTTCTTTTGACGACCACCCTCGTTTTCTGCAAAGACGCAATCGACGCAAGAAAAACCGGGGGCTACAAAGGCTCCATCTTCACCCACACCTTTGAGACTTTGCTGGAAGAAGCAATCTACATGGCAATCACTACCATTATGGTGTATGCCGCGATATTCGCCGGCGCCATGTATATCTCTTGGCTGGCCGGGCCAATCACATTTGTGCTCTTTCTGTTTATTTTCCCCCTTGTGCGGAAAACAGGCGTCAAACCAGAGAAAGCCCTCCTGCCAAAGCTCTTATTGCTCCTATTAATAATAGGCATCATCCTTGAGTTCATAACCAGAGCATGGATTGCCTTCCCACTTGCATGGCTCATCATTTGCGCGGTGAAAGGCATCGATATTCTTCGCAAGCGCAACCACTCCATTGACAATATTTTTAATATTCTTTACTACCTGTTCTCTGTCATCTTGATGGCCCTGGGTATCACGCTAGACTTTTGGATTGGGTCTTGGATCGCCTTTCCCCTTGCGGGCATTATTTGCTGGATTTTAAGCAAATTCGGAAGATACAAAACGCCAAAGCGGGAAACAAACTAAGTAGCGATTGTTTCGATTTTAACTGGCTTCCCACATTGACAAGACCCGCCGCAAAGCGATATAATTGTAGCGCCCTTTTGTCCTAATATAGCTCTATCATTCAGCCCCACATTTCAAGGAGGTATCTGGTTATGGCCTATAATCCATTTGAAAGCGCACGCGCCCAGTTTGACAGAGTAGCGGATATGATCGGTTTAGAGCAAAGCACACGTGATTTGCTGCGCACACCGTTGAAAGAGTACCATTTTACGATCCCAGTCAAAATGGACGACGGCTCCGCTCAGATATTCCAAGCTTACCGCATCAACCACAACGACGCAAGGGGCCCCGCCAAGGGCGGCATCCGCTTTCACCCCCACGAGACCGCCGACACTGTGCGTGCCCTCTCTATGTGGATGACTTGGAAATGCGCCGTAGTAGATATCCCCCTCGGCGGCGGCAAGGGCGGCATCATCTGCGACCCCCGCACCATGTCCCAGGGCGAGCAGGAACGTATGTGCCGCGGCTATGTCCGGCAAGTCTACAAACAGCTCGGCCCCAACATCGACGTGCCCGCACCCGATGTGATGTCCAACAGCCAGCACATGCTGTGGATGATGGACGAGTACGAAACCATCATGGGCGGACGCTATCCCGGCGTCATCACGGGTAAGCCCGTAGGTGCCGGCGGCTCTCTTGGGCGCACAGAAGCCACCGGATTCGGCTGTGTCTATGTCCTCAATGAAATGTTAGAGGCCGAAAACATCGACATCAAAAAAACCACCGCGAGCCTCCAAGGCTTTGGCAACGTGGCCGAATATACAGCGAGAAAGTACACAGAATACGGCGGCAAAGTCATCAGCATCTCCTGCTACGACATGGCCGACAAAACCGCCTACACCTACCGCAAGAAGTCCGGCTGCGACATTGAAGAACTCGTCAGCATCAAAGACTCCTTCGGCAGCATCGACAAAGCAAAAGCCCAGGCCCTCGGCTACGAACTGCTCCCCGGCGACGCTTGGATCGCAGAAGAGGTGGACATCCTCATCCCGGCAGCCCTAGAGAGCCAGATCACACCGGAGACCTTCCCAAACATCTCCAAAAGCGTCCGTGTCATCTTAGAAGGTGCCAACGGCCCCACCACACCAGACTGTGATCCGCTGATCAAAGAGCGCGGCATCCTACTCCTCCCTGACTTCCTCGCCAACGCCGGCGGCGTGACCTGCAGCTATTTCGAGCAGGTCCAGTGCAACATGAACTACTTCTGGAGCCGCGAGGAAGTCCTCGAAAAACTCCACTACGCCATGGTAAAAGCCTTCCGCGCCGTTTACAACCTCGCGAAAGAACGGAATGTCTACATGCGCGACGCTGCCTACATGATCTCCATCGAGCGCGTAAGCAAAGCCGTCAAACAGCGCGGCTGGGTCTAGACGACGACTTCTGTCGATGAAATAGGTGAAAACCGAAGCCGGTTGCCAAATGGAGGCAACCGGCTTTGACTATGTTGTATCCCCATTGCCGTAGCAGAGCGGTTTTCGTGAAGGAATTGCCCGTGCGGAAAGACTACCCTAAGACGGCAATGGCATCTAGCCCCTCAATCCCTTCCTCGCGTAAACGATCACAAACAAAACCCCCAACACCCCGACATTTGCCCACATAATCGCGAAGGAGTGCCAAAGAACCGTCTCGGCCCCACCATGGGTCAAGTAGTCCGCAATCACGTTTAGCTGTTGTGTATAGGTCACATGGAGCACCCGCGCGACGGTGTCGTTGAACTGAGCCAGCATCGGACCAAAACCGAGAATCATTGCCGCCGGCATAGACAGTCCCGTTGCGGCTTGCTGGTTTTTGCAAAGGATACCTATGGTTGCGCCCAGCACAATCGATGCCGCCACCCCCGATAGTAGGGATGCCACAAAAATCCAAAAGTCCAGACCGCGGAAACCACTGATAAACCCAAAGGCAAGGGCCGTGAATACGCTGAGGAAAAACGTGACGCTGCCAACCCCCAACAAATAAGGCCCAGGCTTTACCCCCGCCATATTCAGAAAGCGCAGGCTTTTCTTTTCGATGTCCTCGGCGATAAAACCGGTGACAGCGGGGATTAGCCCCATGCCCGCAAACATGGCAGACATCATGATTGCCAAATTGGGGAAATTTGCCAATATAAGCTCCGAAACATCCTCCGGCACACCCTCTAAATCCATCACCGTAAAGGTGTTCATCAAAAAGGCCATCAGCGGGAAAATAAAGAAATTCATGAGCACAGCCGGATTGTGAATCGTGTCCTTCAACTGCTTTTTGAAAATTGCCCTCAAGCTTCTCATTCTAAGCCTCCTCCTGTCAACGCCACAAATACAGACTCCAAATCCCACACGTTCTTTGTCGCGTGATAGCGTTCGCAAATTTCCCTTGGTGACCCCTGCTCGATAATCCTTCCCTTGTGCAGCATGACTACCCGGTCACAGAGATGCGTCGCTTCCTCCATGTTGTGTGTGGTCAGGAAAATGGTCGAGCCCCTGTCCCGCAAATCCCGGATCAGCTTGTGAATCCCCCGAGCTGTCATCGGGTCAAGGGCGCTGGTTGGCTCGTCTAGAAAGAGTATCTTCGGCCTATGCAAAACCGCCCGCGCCAAAACCAGTCTCTGCCGCATTCCTTTGGAAAGTTCGTCTACAACCGTCTTTTTGGCCTCCAGGAGCCCTACTCTCTCTAAGGCTTCCAATGTCCGCTTCCGGGGAATCCCATAAATATCCTCAAACACGATTAAGTTATCCAAAGCGGAAAGCCGAGAAAACAATCCGTCATGCTCTAGCATGAGCCCTATTTCATTGCTGCCCACACGCACATAGCATTGACCGCTATCTGCGCTCAATTGCTTGGTTAAGATGTTGATAATCGTGGTCTTGCCCGCCCCGGAAGGTCCTAGCATCCCAAAAATCTCCCCCTCGTAGGTGTCAAAGGTGACACCCTCTAACACCCGATTCCCTCCAAAGGACTTCTCTACCTGTTTCATGCTTACACTCACCATACGGTTTGCCTCCTGATTCAACCGCGGTCTCTCAGCCGCCCCCACTGTTATTTTCTGTTCGCAAACGGTGTTTTGATGTTGCGTTTTGATTGGATTCCCTCTGCTCAGATACCTCCCTTTTAGAAAGGGCACAGCAAGCACAGAAAACGCAAAAGTCATTGGGACAAGCATAAGGCTCTTTTGCAAGTTCGCTCTTTGTTTTTTCATATTTCGATTCTCCTTTTCAAAAGAAAAAGCCGACCACCACGATTTTCTCGTCGGTTATCGGCTCTGCGTCTAAACGGCTGGCGCTTTGATAACGGATAGCTTTAGATTGTTTACGTTTATCACGGTTTCCCTCTTACACTTCGGACAAAACAGGGGGAAGTTGACGAGTATCGTGTCCGCGTTCACTTTCGTCCGGGTTTTACCCTGGCAAATGGGACAGGACAGCAAATGTCCGCTACTCTTTAATTCATATCCAGTCAATATAACACCTCCCCTGCGCTCATTCAAATGGGTCATGCCCCAATTTTATGAAGTACGCTTCCAAAGCCGCCCGCATAAAATTGTGCGCAGTCATAAATTTCTCTTCCCGTTCCCTATCTGGAAAGCTAATTTTTTCTCTCATGTCGGCAAGTTTGGATATGAGCTTGAGATCGCCATCTGTAAATTCCAGTGTCATATCCCATACTGCTTGCGCAAAGACCAGCCCTTTTTCACTTTCCGGTGACACGCCCTCTTCCTGTAGCCGCACACCTTCCCTCTCCATGCGCTCCATGGTTTCCGTGATCGCGAGGGCACCATTTTTATCTTGATCATAACGACTGCGAAGCTGGTCTAACAAATCATTGTCCAGATGTTTGATTGCCCAATAATTCTCGTTTTTCATCTGCAAACTTACGACAATATCCGCGTATTTTTTAAAGTCTACAGTTCGCATTTGCACCACTTCTGCTTTGAGCGCCTCTACCGCATTGAGTGACTCGAGCAGCATTTCCATTTTTTTACGGATGGCGGCAGCATGTTCTGAAAGCGCATGGGCCACCTCCTCAGGGGTATCCAGAGCGATCAGCCGATTTTTGATATCGTCCAGGGAAAAGCCCAAATACTTCATAGACAATATTTGGTTCAGCTTCACCATATCTTTGTAACTATAAAGCCTATACCCTCCCTCGCTCTCAGAAGAGGGCGATAATAAGCCAGCCTTATCGTAATGGCGCATGGTGCGAACCGTAATCCCCATTTTTTTCGCAATCTCTCCCACGGTCATATAACCTTGTGGAATTGCGCTGTGTTTTTCCATACTTATGCCCCCCTAAACGATAGTATAGACCCTGACCTAAGGTCAGGGTCAAGTCTTTTTTATATGCTTTTTTAAAGAATTTTTTGGAAAAGCAACAACCCTCACAAAATCACTCCGTGAGGGCTGTTGCCAAAGATATATGCACCGTCAAATTAGGCCGCTGCCGCCGGGACCCCTCTCCTTCTATGGACAATCAGATACACAATGAGGCCAAATATGCTGGCGACTGCGGCAATAGCGGTCCAGAGAATCACATTTCTCCCATGCTTTTTGCTGTCAACATACACCCATAAAGCAAGGAGAAGCGTAAACACAGCGCGAAATAAAAACCCAAAGACATCAAACACACCAAACTCCGGCAAGGTCACCCGGACATAAGTTCTTGCGACTCCACGCAGGAGGTGGTTCTCAACACCGCGCCTTGCCGCAACCCCTTCGTCGGAAATGCCGCCCGCCTCGGCCTCTGTGGAAGCAACCGAGCTCTGAGAGGCCATTCTCGCGTGACGGAAGTGGCGACCATGACCGCCTCTCGTCTGCTCCTCATACACGGCACGGCTTCGCGTCTCTAGGCGATGTTGCTCCAACTGGACGGCTTCCGTCCACCCGCCGTCTGAGGCGGCAAAAGCAAAAGACAGGGCAGAAAACAAAAGCAGGGCCGCGAAGAAGAGAAGGAAGACTTTCTGGAAATTGATGTTTTCGATTTTCACTGGGGATTCTCCTTTCAAATGTGGGAATGATTTTCATTTCTAACTATATCGCTTCTGCAGAAAACTCTGCTTCATCACAGGGGTCCATGTAAGACCTATAGACATCCACCTCACGATTGCGAAAGGCCCAATATTTTAACATCACAAAATTGATAGGCCCCATCAGCGGCAAGTTCACCATAGGCACAATGGCGGCAGAAACGCCAAGCAGCTCAATCTGGATAAAGGTAAGGAAAGAGGAGAGGAAAAAGCACGAGCTGTAGCCAACAAAGGTTTTTCCCAGCGCCCGCCACCAGACTTCTTTAGACTCGTCAAATACAAACTTCCAGTTCCACACAAAGGAATTCACCACACTGAGCGTCCAAGCCACCAACTGGCCCAGGAGAATCATGAGAACCGCATCGCTGCCCCATAGGAACGCGTAATAAACACCCAGATAAACCGCACTGTTGGAAGCACCCACAAGGGCAAACCTGACCCATTGCGTCTGCGGCTTCATGGCCATACGATCCATGTGAACTCCTCCTCTCTTGTTCTCTGGATACATCATAAAACAAAAAGGTAAATTAGAAACCCCAGAGGGGTAAATCTTGGGTAAACAATGGTAAACCAAAAGTAAACGAAAAATACCGCCCTTGCCCACAATGAACAGCACCCCAATTGTTAGACAGTATGATATACTGAAAAAACAATTGGGGTGTTTACTTATGCCAAAAGGAGTACCAAACAAGAGACATACAGCAGAATTCAAGCAACATGTAATTGAGGCGAGGCAAGCCGCGGGACTCAGCTACAAAGAAACAGCTCGGCAATTTGCGATTAGTTGTGACAAGCGGATCAAAGCTTGGGAGCGAATCTACCTGGAAGAAGGGCCTGAAGGATTCTTGGTTGAGCGCCGTGGTCGTGCGTCCGGCGCAGGGAACGGACGCCCGTCCGAGTTGGACAAGCAAGTAGAGGAAGATTTGATTGCGGAAGTGCAGCGACTGCGTGCGGAGAACGCGTACCTAAAAAACTTGCAAGCCTTGGTTTTGGAAAACGAGCGACACCGGCGGAAAAAATGCAGGTGATCCAAGTGCTGAGGCGAGAATATGGGTTAGAAATTTTGCTAGAAATCGCTCAACTACCCCGTTCCACCTTCTACTATCACGCAAAGCGCATGACGAAGCCGGACAAGTATGCCGAGGTGAAGGAAGAAATTGCAACCATCTATCACGAGAACAAAGGCCGTTATGGCCATCGACGAATCACGCAGGCATTGCAGGGGCGCGGGTTCACCATCAACCACAAGACCGTGCAGCGACTCATGAAAGTGCTTGGGCTCTGCTGTCTCGTGCGGATAAAGAAGTATAAGTCTTACAAAGGGAAAGTGGGAGAAATCGCAGATGACCTGTTGCGAAGAGACTTCTCTGCTGACGCACCAAAGCGGAAATGGGTTACAGATGTCACGGAGATCCATCTGTTCGGGCAGAAGATATATCTCTCGCCGATTCTTGATCTGCATAGCCGGGACATCGTGAGCTACACAATCTCAGCCAGACCAGTGTTGTCCATGGTAACGAGCATGGTGGAACAAGCATTTGCAAAGATTCCTGATGAAACGAATCTCTTTCTTCATTCAGACCAAGGCTGGCAGTATCAGCACAAGACTTATCGGAAGATGCTTGAGCAGAAAGGCGTTCGACTTAGCATGAGCCGTAAGGGGAATTGTCTAGACAATGTAGTCATTGAGAGCTTCTTTGCCATCGTCAAGAGCGAGCTGCTCTATTTGCAGGAATTTGAATCATTGGAACACTTTAAGGCCGAGCTTGTCGATTACCTCGACTACTATAACAATCACAGAAGCAAGGAAAAGCTAAAGAGCTTGCCGCCTGCTTTGCACAGACAACAAGCCCTTTCTGCGGCTTAACCAAATAATTTGTCTAACTTTTTGGGCGCTGTTCATAACGGCAAAAGCGGTATTGCTGTATACAAAGAACCCTCACACCAAAAACCGATACCCCGCCCCCCACACAGTCTGAATATACACCGGGTTTTGCGGGTCTGTTTCGATTTTCTCACGCAAACGGTTGACATGGACGGCGACGGTCTTCAAATCGCCAAAGGCGTCCATACCCCAAATCCGCTCATAGAGGCGCTCCTTGCTAAATACGATATCCGGGTTGGAAATGAGAAAGAGGAGTAGTTCATACTCCTTGTGTTTCAGTTCAATTTCTCTCTCTTGCACATACACCCGATGGGTGGCCCGGTTTATGAGAATAGCCCCGGCCCGCACTTCCTCCGACTTGCCGCCCAGAGCCGCCTGATCCGCAGCTCTAGACCGCAGGCGTTCATACTGGGCAAGATTTGCTTTTACCCTTGCCACCAGTTCAGAGGGCGAAAACGGTTTTGCGATATAGTCGTCCGCACCGAGGCCGAGACCTCTGATTTTGTCCGTCTCCTCCCCCTTGGCGGTCACCATGAGGATGGGGACATCAATTTCGCCCCGGATGCCCTTGCAAATCTCATAGCCGCTCATCCCAGGGAGCATAAGGTCCAGCAGAATCAGGTCGAAGCCTTCCGCCAAAGCTCTTTTATACCCCTCCTTGCCGTCGCCTGCGATGCTCACCTCAAAGCCTTCAATCTGCAAAAAGTCCCGTTGGATTTCGGCGATGGCGACGTCGTCTTCGACGATCAATATCTTTTTCATTCTTCCTCACCCTTCGCGAGCGGCAGAGATAGAAGAACACGAAGACCGCCATCTGGCACGTTTTCCGCCGTGATCGAACCCCCTAGCCGCTCTATAATTTTCGAAGAAATCGCAAGACCTAAGCCACTCCCCTGGCTGGGATTGTTCCTAGAACTGTCACCGCGATAAAAAACATCAAATAGCTGCGAAAGCATTTCCTCCGGGACACCAGGACCGTTGTCTTGGATCGTGATCAGAGCCCTATCCCCCTCCTCACGGCAAAAAACTTCGGCACGGGCGTCTTCCCGCTCGCAATACTTGAGGCAGTTATTCAAAATGTTTTCCACCACATTTCGAAATTGCACAGGATCAATAGAGACAAGCGCCCCTTCTGTCCTTTCTTCCAGCGAAATCAAAAGCCCTCTCTCCCTATACTCCTCAGCAAGGCCTGTAACCATTTTATGGAGCTCATCGCCCATATCAACCCTTTCCAAGTGAAAGGGAAAATCTCCAATATCCATCTTAGAGAAGAGGAACAGTTGGCTGATGATGTATTCGATATCCGCGGTTTTGCTCTGTATGGTCGCAAGGTATTTCCCCTGCATCTCCGGCGTTGCCGCAACACCCTTCTGGAGGCCCTCGATGTAAGCCTTGATGGAAGTAAGGGGTGTGCGCAAATCGTGGGAGATTCCAGCAATGAGCTCCCGCCGGTTTTGTTCATCCCGTTGCCGCCCATTCACCATCTCCAGAAGCCGAGAGGCCATTTCATTGAAGTCGGCGCAAACCGCGTCAAACTCATCGCCTTTTTGATACGCAATGCGATAAGTCAAATTGCCCTCACTGATTTCCCGGACACCACTCACCAACACGTCTATCGGGGTCTCAATGCTGCGGGAAATGCGTTTGGTAAGGATATAGTTCGTCGCAAAAATGATACCCAGGAGAGCGAGGGCAATGGTCACCCCAAAGTGAGACCTGCCAACCCGAGGGTCTGGTACGATCATATGATCAGGCAGAACAATGAGATAGTCCCCTCCGGCAGATTGAAACACAGAAACAGCAAGGTCTACCTGCGTATAGTCTCCCTCTTGCAAAAAGCCATCGGCACTGGAGGCATCAATGTACGATATGCTGGTGCTTCCATCCCGCTCCCTAGCGGCATGGGTAATCCCATCTGTAGTAACGGTGAGCGCAAAGCGCAAAAGGGAAAACAAGATCGCCGTTACAACAACGGGCAGAAGTATCATCAGAATATTTGACTGGAATAACCGTCGCTTGATCGTCATCAGAATCACCTCTTGATGAAGATAGTAGCGTACTTTGGTAAAGCAGAGAGAAACAAAAGGTAAACTGCGGGTAAAATTCCTTCGAATGGCATTCAAAAAGGGTTGCGCTTGAACCAGTTCTGCGCTATCCAATATCGTTTATCAGCCGAAACCTCTTCATCCTCTTTCTTCAACATCCCGCGGCGAAAATAAAACATAAATCTTGCAATCAGATAGGGGGAACGCTTTTTTCCAGAGGCGACTTCGCTATAAAAATGTTTCGCAGATGTTTTGATCTTACCCTCAATCTTCGCCCTGCGACTCTGATCCATCGTCTCAAAACTGATCCCCAGCATCCGAAAACCCAGCGAATAGACCCGATTGACACCCCAGAACTTCAGATTCGTGACAATTGTTTTGATCGCCTCTTTTGTACCCGCTCCCGCTGTCGATGAGATAACAAAGGCTTTTTTCGTGAACATTTCGGGGCGCGCCCTGTGGGGGATAAATAGAAAAGAATAGTGGTCCAGGAAGGCCTTCATCCCGCCGGTGGTTTGCAGCACAAAAACAGGTGTCGTAAAAATCAAAGCATCAGCCCGAAGCATGGCTTCCAAAATCGGCAAGGTATATGCAGAGTGAGGGCATAACGCTTCATGCTTCTCCAGGCACAACATACAGCCCCTGCAAAACTCCGGCATATCCTGCGGCAGAAAAAACTCGGTAAATTCTATAGTTCCCCAGGTCAGCATTTCGTTCTTGAAGAGTTGCGTCGCGGCATACGTGTTCCCTTTTCGAGGGCTGCCGTAAATAATCACAACATTCATTTCCATTCACCCTGCTTACTTCCAATGATCGGACACTGGCCATTTTAGCACAGTTTCAGCGAAAATGCCACGCTTCCACCCTCTTTCCAGCCCGCACAAGTGGCGCACAACGCGAACAAGCCGAGGCTTTCATTGCCCCGGCTTGTATCATGGATGTATTTGGTCAGGGTGTTACGCGAATGACATCCGTATTAAAACTGGCATTCCAGTCATCGTTATCAATGATGCGCAATACAAATTCGATGCCCTCAATATCAACAATACTAGTAATCCCATTTTCTTCCAGCCGCCTTTCGCTAAAAGACAAAGTGTCAATCGCCACCATGCCAGGTCGGACATCTGTACTCTTTATTCCTGAAATCATAAAGCCATTTACAGACTCATCACGTGCTTGTATCGTAATATTTCTTTCTGTGTCGTTCACAATCAAAAACACAACACTAATATCAGTACGTCCCTCTTCAATACCGATGAGTGATATCGAAATGCCCTCTTGCTCAAAGAGGAGCTCTTGTGTTTCCGGCAGAGGCTGTGAAACCTGTTCCGAAATAGAGGTAGGAATCACAATGGTCTCTGTATTGAAACTCAAATCCCAGTTGTCATCGTTGATCACACGGAATGATAGCTCTATTGTTCCAATCTCTGTAATGCCTAAGCGCTCAAAACCCCATGACTGAAAAGATACGCTGTCATTTCTTCTGTTTCCCGGAGTTACGCTAGAAGAGAACACGGTGGATGGAAACATGATGCCATTCACAGAAACATCCCGCACTTGTACAGTCATTGGATCATCACTGTTGTTTTCCACGAGAACATTTAAATCCGCTCTTCCCCCGGAAGCAAACTCCAGTGATCTTAAAGTTACCACTACGCCTTCTTCATCAAACAGTTCCCTTTCAGAGACTGTTGCAGTCTCTAGTGCGGGTGCTGCTGGTTCCGGCGTTGGGGCGGGAGTCGCTTCTGGGGTCGGTGTTCCCACTGCCGCAGGTGTTTCCGCTGACGGCACCCCTACCCCTCCGTCAGTATCTGCGCCACCACAAGCGGAAAGCACAAACAGTAACATTCCAATGATTAAAATGCGAATATATCTTTTCACTTTCTTTCCTCCTTAGAGATAACAAAGGCTAATTTCACCCTCGCTCATAAAAAGTATATCACTCACATTTTAAGAATGCAACAGGCCCTTATCCAAATCATATCCATAAACACAAAAGAGCACAAGTACAACTTGCGCTCTTTTGCGATTCATACACTTATACTTTCGGAGCCGGCGAGTAATTGACATAGTTTTCGCCGAGCAACACTTCCCGCATACCGCCGTTCTGTTGAATGAGCTCAAGTTGCGCCCGGCGGCACTCAGCAAACAGCTTGTTCGGGTCGCAAATCTTGTAAAGTTCCTTGAGCAAATCCGCAAGGACAGCGGCATAGGCAGGGTCGGCGGCCACATCATGCAGTTCTTTGGGGTCCTTATCCAAATCGAACAGTTGACTTTCATATCCCGGATAATAAACCAGCTTATGCGAACCCTTCCGAATCATATACTCATCCGTCGGCGGGCCTCCCGCGTGGTAATCCGCAAAGGCTACCCGGTCATACTCTTCTTTTTCCATAAACTCAAACAAGGACCGGCCGTCAATCGGATGACCAATGGTGTCTTTTGTTTGTGTGCAATCCAATAACGTTGGATACAAGTCCACCAGGGACACCGGCGTCTTGACGCGCTTTCCAGCTTCAACTCCCGGCCCCGACATGATCAGAGGCACACCCACCGAGCCCTCATACATCAGGCCCTTGTAGAATAGAGCATGATCTCCCATCATATCCCCGTGGTCAGAGGTGTAAATGACCCGGGTATTCTCATCCAGCCCCATCTCACGCAGTTTGCCCATCACCTGCCCGACTTGGTCGTCCAGATATGTCGCCAGCGCGTAGTAATGGCGGATCGTATTGCGCACAGCTTCAATGGGCACATCTGTCATGTGCAGATGCTTGCGAATATACTCTAAGACAGGATGCATCGGGCGCTCATCTTCCGCGTATGCGATCGGTTCCGGCAATGTAACGCCTTCATACATATCGTAATATTTTTGCGGCACAGTAAAGGGGAAGTGGGGGCAAACATATCCTAGATACAACACCCAAGGCTCCGTGCCCTCACCGGTTTCATTCTCCAAAAACTGGAGCGCTTCCCGGGTAATGGCCTCGTCGTATCTTGTGTAATCGGATTCTCCGACTTCAGCGCCCTCAAAGGTCTTCCGCTTTTTCTTCTTTCCAAAACCCGGCACCCGCGCCGAACCAAGGAGGTCTCCAACCCCATCTCTCACATGCAACGGAATTCTTTGATCGGGTAGCCCCAAATCATACTCAATCCCGCGATAATGCAGTTTGCCGATGGTGGTGACGCGATGGCCTTGCTCGGTCAGCACATGCCCAAGGCTCCTGGGGGTTCCCTCATAGGGATGCCCATTATCCCAAAAGCCATAGCGATGCGCGTACGTACCCACAATCATGCTGGACCTGGAAGGCACACAGATGGGGTTGTTGCAGTATGCGTTTTCAAACAGGGTCCCAGATGCAGCCAGCGCGTCTATGTTGGGAGTGATTGCGCTTGCGTCCCCATAGCACCCAATCTTGGTCCGGCTATGCTCATCGCTTTGAATGATTAGAACGTTCGTTGGTTTCATTTTCATGGTAGCGCTCATTCCTTTCGCCTAAATGATGTTGAGGTGCGTGTAAAACCCTAGCGGATTACCCGGGCATTGCCGCCTTTCATAACCCGGACGGCCTCCTGCTTTCTCGCCCAGTTCCAAGGCCCAAAATATCCGTGACAGAGAGCGGAATAAGCCGCAGCAAATTCTACCACATCCTGCCCCTGGAACTCGCCGGTCATTAAGCTGTACATAATTGCGGCGGCAAAGCTATCTCCAGCGCCGGTCCGGTCAATGATTTCCACGTTGTCATACTGACGGGAAACATAGAACTTGTCATCATACAGCATGACGACCTGCCAGTCATTGAGCAGTCCGCTCTTGGCGTCCCGGAGGGTGTTGCCCACGTACTTGACATTGGGGTAAATCTCCCGCACTCTTCTCGCAACCTGTTCGTAGTTGGCGCTGTCTAGCTTGGAATAGGCCTCATTGCCGCCTTCCGCTTTGAGACCCAGCATTTTTTCAAAATCTTCTTCGTTGCCTACGATTAGGTCAACGTAGGGCATAATCTTCTTCATGCAGGCCTGGGCTTGCTCACTGTCCCACATAGTGGCGCGGAAGTTTAGGTCAAAGCTGGTGGAAACACCCATCTCTTTGGCCTTTTTCAGGGACTTTTCCGCCGCTTCGGCCGCCTGGGGAGAAATGGCGGTGGTAACGCCGGAGGTGCCAAACCATTTTGTTTCGCCCAGGAGTCTTTTCCACTCAAACTCGTTGAAATCTATCTTGCTGAAGGCGCTGTGGCCACGGTCAAAGAGTTGCGTATTGCCCCGGGGGCCCACGCCTATTTCTACAAAGCAAATACCGTTCCGCTCTCTACGGCCGCTGCCGTCATAAGGAACCAATACGTAGTCGTCCATATTGACATTGTGCTCGCGCCCCTTGTTGCGAATATAGCGCCCACCCCAGTTGTCGCAACCTTTGGAAACCCACTTGGTCTTAAGCCCAAGTTCAGCGAGGTTCACAGCGCAGTTGAGCTCCGCGCCGGCTGTGGACAGTCTCATGGAATCCGCCTGTTCAAAACGGGTGTTCCCGTGCGGGCTAAAACGAACCAGACACTCGCCAAATCCTACAAAATCAAACTTCTTCTCCATATCATCTAACTCCTTTACAAATTTTACTGTCTGTATGCTGTGAGCGACCTGAGCGTCGCTCTTGCTGTATTCTTTTCAAGTCATTCAAGTGCACAAAGAACCTAAGCCGACAAGAATAGGCTCGCCGCCTTGAAAACCAAAACAACAATATTCGCTTGTTTCTCGAAAAGCTTTTTGCGATTTTATCAAGTCCACTTCGGTGAAAAATCACCGAAGTGGACTTCGTGTCTGAGTGCAGTATTCCGAAAGGTATCTTTATTCCATGATCGTGTCGAACACCTTGCCAAAGTCAACCAGCTCTCTCCGGAGTAGCTCCGTATATTCGGCCTGGTTCAAGAAGAGAGGCTTAAAGGCAAAGCCTTCAGCGAATTGCGCTACGATATCGGTCTCCACAGCCGCTTCCAGCAGCATTTCTATGCGCCGGATAACTTCTGGAGGCGTACCAACGGGAACCAAAAATCCACGGGTGCTCGTAAACTCAACATCTATACCATAATCAGCCAGGGTCGGAACGTTTCTCAGACTCTCATCCGCGATTCCTGTCAGTTCAGCCCCTGCAGCCAATACAGCCGTCAAGCCCTCTTGCACCTCAGGGAGCATAATCGGAGAGTGGACAATGCCGATATTCACATGATTCCCAAGCACAGCAGCCCGCAGCTCAGCGCCGCCGGCATAGGGAATGACGATGACATCCAGGTCAAAGTGATTGACAATCGCCAGAGCCATCAAATACTGGGAACCCGTGGTGACAGCGGTGCCGATGGTCAGTTCACCCGGATTGGCTCTCGCGTCGTCAATGAAGTCTTGAAGGGTCGTGTAGCCTCTGTCCGTATGGGCGAGAACCCAGGTGGGGCAGGTGTATACGCTTGCAACAGGAATCAGGTCATCCAGAGTGAAGGGGACCTCAGCCCCCTGGGTAATGAGTGCGCTGGTCAAGGAAGAGTCCTGCACCAAAATCGTGTGTCCATCCGGGTTGGCGTTGACCACTTCAAAAGAACCCGTTATGCCGCCTGCGCCGGTGATGTTGTTTACGATCACTGGCTGGTCAACCAATGTTTCCATCCCGGCCGCAATGGCGCGGGCGATCAGGTCGTTTCCGCCTCCAGCGGAGAATGTGACCACGAGATATACGGTGCTAGTCGGCCAATTCATGTCTACACCGTCCACATCTGGCGTGTCTGTCGGTGTGCCTGGGTCTGCCGGTGCGGCCGGGGTTGGAGCGGCGGGGGTCGGGGTAGCGGCGGGAGCTCCACCTGCGCAACCCACAAACAAGGTCACGGTCAACGTCAGGACAAGAACCAGTGCGAACAGCGTTTTCATTTTCTTCATAGCGAAATATCCTCCCTTTTTTATTTGATGTTCTATGACTTGGTATTTTTCTTTTGCCGGAAACTGCTATATACCTCAGAGCCTATTGCAAGCATCGCAATCGCGAGCAAGACGATTCTAAAGGGGGTATCATAAAACGTGCTCCAACTCCCTCTGGAAAACAAGAGCGCAAGTCTGGCTTGGGTTTCGATGATTGGCCCTAAAATGATGGCCAGAACCAAGGTGACGACCGGATAGTCATATTTTTGCATGAAGTAACCCAAAAGCCCAAGTAGTACTGCCATGATAACGGGCGCAGTGGTGTTGGTGCTGGCAAAAGCGCCGATAGTGCCGAAGACCAGTACAAAGGGGAAAATCCAGGAACGATCCTGCTTGAACATCACGACAAACAACCGAATCAACTTCCAAGCAAGAAAGAACATGAAGAGGGTGGTTGTTAAAAGTCCAGTAATCATGCCATAAGTTAAAGCGGGATGGTCACGGAACAGTGTTACACCGGGGTTAAGCCCCTGTAACATCAACGCACCCAACATGATTGCGGTAGAGCCGTCAGCGGGAATTCCCAGAGTCAGCACAGGCACCATCGCGCCGCCTGTCAAAGCGTTGCTAGAGGTCTCTGGCGCTATGATGCCCTCCGGTACGCCTGTCCCAAACTTTTCCGGATACTTTGACGCTTTTTTCGCGTTTGCGTACGCAAGCCAAGGGGAGGCTTCCGCCCCAACACCCGGAACCACTCCAACAACAACGCCATAAAAACATCCGATCGCCACTGCTTTCCAATGACTGATAAATTCCCGAAACGAAGGGAGTTCTACTTTTTTAATCGCCATCTTCTCTTCGATTGCTTTTTCTTTGCTGTTGCCTATGCTTTTCAAATCAGAAAGGACAGTGGCAATCGCAAACATACCCACAAGCGCGGCAACAAAGGGAATCCCTGACAATAACACATGATTCCCAAAAGTAAAGCGAGAGGTGCCGCTAATGGGATCCGACCCGACAAAGGAAATCAACAGTCCGGCGCAAACTCCAATGAGACCCTTGACGATATTCCCCTTGGAAAACATACAAACCATGATAAGCCCCAGAAGGCCGATTAAGGCGATGTCGGCGCTCGTTGCCCGCAGCGCTATCGTTGCAACCAGCGGCGCCAGGAGCAAGCATGCCAAAAAGGCAACCACTCCGCCGAACAGCGAGGAGAAAATCGCAAAGCCTAAAGCACGACCGCCCTCACCTCTTTGCGCCATAGGATAACCATCAAGCGTGGTACAGGCCGCCGCCGGCGTGCCCGGAGTCCGGATCATAATCGCCGGGAAAGCACCACCCAACTTCGTTGCGGTATAGATACCCATTAACATCAGAAGCGCCGGCAATGGGTCCATCGTATAAGTAAGCGGGAGAAGCATAACAATTACCATAGGCGAAGTCAGGCCCGGCAAAGCGCCAACAATCAAACCTAACGCTGCACCAATTGCTGTAAACAGCAAATTCATCGGGGTAAGTGCCGTCGCAAGATAACCTAAAATTTCCATTTGCATCATGCCTTTCTAGTTAATCGGCAACCTCAAAAATACAACAAATATCAAATGAATGATGAACGTTCCTACTGCGGCAACAATCAGGTTTAGCCAAATCTTTCTTTGTCCCAAAATCGCAAAAGCGACAAAGAGAAAAACAAAGACCATGGGAGTAAAACTGATCTGTCTCAGTAGCAGAGCATACACCAGCGTCAGGATAAATAACGCACTCACGCGAAACCAGACACGTGAAAAAATGCGAGGCTTCTGCACATCCTGCTCAGCGGCGGCCTCCGTGGTTGCGCACGCTTTTCTTCTATCTCTCAACTCTACAACAATGACCTTGCAAATATTTGCAAAGCACAGGAAGATCATGATTGCGCCAAATAATATGGGAAAGGTCCGAAAGGTCGTTGTGCCGTGGTCTATAGCCGCTGTTTCCTGCCCTTGCATGTTCACAATGGCAAAAATCCCAAGAGCCATAAAAAGAACGCTCATCACAAGATCGCCGAGTCTTTTGCTGTTCATATGCGCACCCCTTTGTAACAATACACACAAACCCCATGCGGTGAATCTGGGGCAGTTATCCGCATTTGTGAATACCCCCTAAATAGTGACGTT
>Ga0131853_10009270_pt1 | contig 17994 bp, 19 predicted proteins | sample TergutLab28metaG_FD_92764 | JGI IMG/M metagenome (GOLD analysis project Ga0131853, IMG submission 92764) | Labiotermes labralis P1 segment gut microbial communities from Petit-Saut dam, French Guiana - Lab288 P1 (version 2) (version 2) | ecosystem: Host-associated > Arthropoda: Insects >... | reverse complement strand
TGAAGCTGCTTGCTCAGAGGCTAGTTTCAAGTTACAGATTCAATCTATTTATCGAGGCGATGATGTGGAAGGAAAAATTGAGGATCTAAATTATTCTGATTGTGCCGGAGTAGTTTTGTTGGGCACAGAAATGCAAATGGAAGATCTCCACCCCTTTTCCAGTCTGCGAATACCCGTAGTGCTTTTAGATGTTTACTTTGATACTGTTGAATATGATTGCGTATTGATTAACAATGAGCAAGGGGCTGCAAATGCAACAAGCTATCTAATTTCACGAACAAAAAAACAGCCGGGGTATTTGCGTTCTGCTTATAGAATTGGTAACTTCGACGAACGGGCTGATGGATTTTATAAAGCGGTACGCAAACACGGCATGTCTTCATCAAAATCCATTGTCCATAAGCTATCTCCTTCAGTAGAAGGAGCATGTGCTGATATGATGGAGATTATTGAGCAGGGTGAAGAATTAGCATCTTGCTATTTTGCAGACAATGATTTGATTGCCATAGGTGCCATGAAAGCGTTTCAAAGAAACGGCATCCGTATTCCTGAAGATGTAGCTATAGTTGGTTTTGATGATTTGCCCATGGCTGCTTTTCTCGAGCCTTCGCTTACCACAATTCACGTTCCGAAGAACTATATTGGGGAAATGGCAGTCAAGCGTTTGGTTGAGATTATCGAATCAAAAGAACATCTGCCTGTTAAAATTGAAGTATCTACAAAGCTGAAAAAGCGTCGTTCTGTTTAATCATAGATGTTGCTATTTCATGATTTTTGTACATAAAAGCCGTCACAATATGTAACGGCTTTGAACTCATCCTGATTTTGATATTGAACTCCATTGCCCTTTGCAACCTACGATTATGTTAATTGTGACTTCAAGACCGTATTTCTAGCTGCCATTTCTGAATTTCGAATTGCCATAAACAACGCTTTCTTTTGTCCCACCAGCACAACCTTTGTTTTTGCACGAGTTATCGCAGTATAAATCAAACTCTGCTTGAGCAACACATAGGCTTCCGATAGCACAGGTATTATCACGACCGGACATTCTGATCCTTGTGATTTGTGTATTGTCATAGCATATGCAAGGTCAACTGTCCCCATTTCTTCCATGCTATATTCTGCTACCCTTCCACCACCAAAGTTTATTGTCACAACACAGTCGTCATCTTTTCCTTCAATCTTCGTAATCCGCCCGATATCCCCATTTGAAATGTCTCCTTTGTTTTTGGTTTCAAGCACTTTATCGAACAAACGAAACCTCTTGAATCCAACAGCAATCTCAGGCCTGTCATCGGATTTAGAATTAACGACTTCTTGGATTTGCCTATTGAGTTCGGTAGCACTAGACACTCTCCTATCACGAAACGGAGATAATATCTGTACGCCGTACACCCCATAAGGCTTACCATTTGACCCTATTTCCTTGATGTTCTGGAAATACAGACTCTTTATAATATCGGCAGCTTCTTCAGGTGTTTCTGCATTTACGAACTCAAAATCCGAACCATATAGCAAAGATGTATTGCCATCAAGTATTGAATGTGCATTGAGGTTAATCCGACTGGTCTGCGCCTGACGATGAACCACATCAAGCTTTGTAACAGGAATGACACCTGATAGAATAAATTCATGAAACACATTGCCTGCTCCAACTGATGGCAACTGATTGCTATCACCAACCATCACCAATTTCGTGTTGTAGTTCAGAGCCTTGAAAAGTTGATAGGCAAGCTGCATATCTATCATGGAGCACTCATCAACTATTAATAAATCAGAATCAATTGCCTTTTTTGCTTTTGCAGCCCCTAATCCGTTATTGTCAATTCCAAGCCCTAACGCACTATGCAAGGTTACTGCCTCATCACCGGCACTTTCAGATAACCTGCGTGATGCCCTGCCGGTTGGTGCAGCAAATACTACATCTCCGCCGCCTAGCCTTTTGTACACGTCAACCAACGCTTTAACAACGGTGGTTTTGCCAGTACCGGGTCCGCCAGTGATGATAGAAAAGTTGTTAGTAATGGCCGAATAGACAGCTTCTCGCTGATTTGCTGCAAGAGTAATACCTTGTGCGATTTCAGCTTCAGCAATAGCCGTGGTAATAGCCTTGACAACCTCATGTGGGTCAGTAATATCGCTCCCATCATCTGCTTTGATGGCTGATGGTCTTATCATCGTTTTTGCAAGCGCCGCCGTTTCACGCTCTGCAAAATAGTTGTGAGGCAAATATATTCTACCATCATCTTCTTGCAGGCGAGTTTCCACGGCAAGCTCATATATAGCTTGCTTAACAGCCTTTGCCGAAACAACCTCAACTTCATTCTTTTGATTGAGTAGGGACATAGCTTTATTTGCCAGCTCCTCGCTGTCAAGATACAAATGTCCGGCTCCTTGTGCCATGGAAAGAACGTAAACTGCACTCTCCTTGACCCTATGTGGGTCATCCGGTGCAAAGCCCTTCTTTGTGGCCATAGTATCCACGGTGTTAAAGCCAAAACCATGAATTCTACACAAGGCATACGGGTTGGCTTTCACGACCTCCACCGCCTGCGCGCCAAATGTTACAAAAATCTTCTCTGCCTTTTTAGGAGTTACTCCATAATCCGCAAGGGCAGTCATAATATCCCTCAAACCTGTGCTGTTTTTATAGGTTTCCATGATAGTCCGATACTTCTTTTCAGAAATGCCTGAGATTTCAAGCAATCGTTCAGGCGTTTTGTCAATAATATCTAATGTATCAACACCAAATTTATCAACGATTGCCTGTGCAGTAACGAGGCCAATACCTTTTATTATATCAGATGCCAGATAAGCAACGATACCTTCTATTGTTTTTGGATGCTCAACACTGCAGCTCTCAACTTTGAACTGCTTACCATACTTACCATCAACCCAACTCCCTATGAGTTCAATTTCAGCACCATCAGAAGTTGGCAAGAAGTTACCAACAGCGCTAAATGCAGTACGCCCATCGTTTGGAGGATATGGACTAACAGCTTCTATAGGAACAATGCTTGCATCATCCGTTTTGTATGTAGCAACAGTAAATCCATTTTGGCCATTTGAATATCGTGTCTTTTCATGAAAGCATTTTATTGCTACGCTTGACATTCACAAACCTCATCTTTGACAACCTCATAATCCCTCGCATTCACATGCTTGGGATATATCCTAAGACACTGGGCACGGCATAGCCAGTATGACCGCACTCTGCCGAATGACTTGGCTTTCTCAAGCTCAAGTTTCTCACCTTCGTTAAGACAAAAAGGATTATCACAAGGCACAGTCCAAATGACCTTGGTGCCGATGGGTAGCTTTGAGAAAATATTTGGTGACCTTCTCTCGTCAGCCTTCGCCTTAGCATAATCCCTGCATCTTTGCCGCCATTCATTAGCCCATTGGCTATCTGTTGGCGTCAAAAGATTCAAAATAGATACTGGACATTTACTTTGATATGGACCACAAGTTTCGTCCAAGTCTTTGTATCCAAAGTTATAGACATCTCTTGCTTTTGTTGCGGTTGAAGCTACAAAACCAAAAACTTCTTCAGTAGTGTTAACCTTTACTGCTGCATAATAAACAGAGCCAACCATGCTGGACTTCAACAAAGTCAAGTGTTCATTAAAATAGCTATCCATTTCTTTCTTGCGGTCAACTTTGCCGTTTTTATAGTGTTTTGCTTTATACCATATCCATCCCATAATATCTCCCTTTCGTTTATAGGTTTTTGTGAAAGTAATGTACAACCTGAGAAGGAGCGGAAGTAAATCCAACCCCTCCCCAAATGCACTTTGTTTTGATTCATCTCTACGAAGCTTTTGCTTTTATTCGCTTAACAGTAAACTTCGGTGTGATGTGCTTTTTTACCACAAATCTTTCATAAGCCTGAGGATAATGAGCTTTAAGACCATCTTTATCCAAATTGTCGCGCTGTTGTGGGTTGTTCGAGATTTCAAACACTATTCCATCATCGCCTTTGCATACGGCTTTGGCCGCGACACCCATTTCCTCGACAATAATAGCTTGGGCGCGCTTTATCTGGTCATCAATGGAGTCTACAGTCTTATTAGCCTTTGACTTATTGGCTTTAAGTTGCTCTATTTCAAGCAAAACATCTGCCAAGGCAGGTGATAATTCAACTATATCCGCATCTTTGTCAGGATGACCATAGAAGTTCCTTATGCTTTGAAGAACCAAATCACCGTCTTCTGTATATGGCGGCTCAATGCCTGCTTCCACATAGTTTTGCCAAAAGTCAGCTTCAGCAGCAATAATGTCTTCTTCGATTGAGAGGTCACGGGTAACATAACTCCATGTAAATGCATCTTCATTGTTTGAGAATAAGCAAGCAAAGAAAATCACATCTACATCCATAATGCACATATAGTGGCGGCCCTGATATTCATAGTTCATCGGAACAGCACCATCATCCCATTTTGCTTGTGAGTGATGATTTGATGTTTTGCATTCCAATAAGGCTTTTGTGCCGGCAGGAAATATTGTTCCATCCGGCGCGGTCCAATCATCCTCAAACTCAAATCTGTAATCCAGATTCGCAAGCATAAATGGATGATCAGAATGCGCATACATCTTTTTATCTTCGTAAGGCTTAAAGCCTGTTTTATGAGAAAATATCTTCGCCACCAGAGGCTCAAGAAGATTGCCGACCTCCTTGGCAACCCAGTTTTGGTTATCGGCTTCTTCTTCCAGGGCACCTATAATACCCTTTTTCTTGCGGTAAATATCTTTGGCTGTGGACCATGGTGAAAAACCCATAATGGCTGCCAAATCACTTCCACCTATGCCTTTTGTTCGCCATTTAAGCCAATCTTCACGGCTTAGATTGGTTGTGTCCACCAGCTCAATGGCTGGTTTTCTTCTAACAGTAGCTGACATAAGAATAACCTCCTTCTATTGATGATAAAAAGCGCAATATTTCTGCTTCTTAACCATTAAGCACCTCCGATTTTTTTTAGCATATTAGGAGCCATAATCACCTCATTAAGAGGCAGCTCCCAAAATGGTCTTATTTCGCCATATAGCTTACCAAAAGCTCTTTCGACATCTGCCATCAATTGGATAGGGTAGTCACCGGAAAAATCAACATAGATATCTGGTGTTACATTATCAGTTTGATGTGCATCAGTTCCTGGTATTGTGATATCGGTTATTGTTCCAGCGAGATACTGATATTCAGAATCAGCTTCAGTAGCAACCACTTCATCTCCAACAGCAAAGTCCATCAATATGCCTTCATTCGAACATGCTTTACAAGCATCGCGTATTAAATTTGCGCCTGCAGCCCTGCTGGTGCCTCTAATGCGAGTAGTGCCTTCAAGGGTTTCTTGGTCACATACCTCACAACATCTACCGTAAAGCTTAATGCACCTAACGCAACAAGGCTTGCCGTCAACAAGTATGGGCTGCCCATCAGCCTTAATGGTGTCTGAGTTGCTACCGCAATTAGCACATGGGATTGGGATAGGATGCCTATCACTTATAATCTGACTAATACCTGATTCTACTGCCTCATCCAAAGTGTCCCAGTAATTACCATCAGAACTCTCCAGTTTTTCGAACCAGCCGATAATGCAATTAACCATCTCTTTGTCTGCCATTACATCATCCGGGGTAAGGCCTCTGATTCTGATATATCCAGAGGCTTCGTTGCAATCGTTGTGCAAGTGGTTTTCAAGGTCACAAATATAATAGTCATTTTGCACCTTGAGATAAATAGCCTGCTCTGCAGAGATTATTCCATCAAGATACTGCTTATTGCTTTGGCAGATATCACGGATAGCCCGCAGCATTTCTTTCGCCTCATCTAACTTTTTGGCAAGAGGAGCTTCCTTGTTAAGTTTTTTTCCACGGTCTGCTAGAATGTTCATAGCAAATGTCAAAGGGTCTGTATTCCTTAGCAACTCAATTGTCCATTTCTGCATTGTTTTCCTCCTCGTTTTATTCTAAGTCAGCAAATGCTTGTCTGGCTAAATCCCTGTCAAAAACATCTTCATCATCGTAAAAAGCACATTGTGGGATGATGTTGATAAACACAGATTTTTCGCCACTTAAATCAATCTGCTGAATAAATCGTAATGAGCATGAATCCAGATACATGTTCATGAGGTCATTAGCACTATTTACCTTATAAAAGTCCTCAACGAAATCCCAACCTTCGCCTATCATGTCATCAACAAAGGCTTCTTCTTGGCCCTCAACCGGGATGAAGATTTTATGGCAACCATCAAAAACTGCCATTGTTACTTTGACTTCATAGCCATTTATGATCATTCTATTTCTCTTAAACACACTTTCGTTGAAGTCTTGTAGCTTTCCGCATACCTGCACATCCAGATGCCAGTTACAGAGAATGTCATTCCCATGGCAAGTGTCGCAGCCAAATAGTTCTTTGCAAACATAATTCACAAATCCTTTAGTTGACAATTCCTTTTCATCAAAGGCGTGTTCACACTCGCCATTATGATGCTCATTGCCTTCGCAATAGTCATGCTTACAACCAATGCAGGTATCAGGCTTACAATATGGCGCACCTTCCACCAGTTTAATAAACTCCTTTTCTGTAACATGCTTGAGCCTTACATCGGAGCAGATTGCATAACCTGATTCTGTTCGGCAATAATCTTCGACTAAACAAAAACCACATTGCTTATCCAGCTTACCAATTTCCATACTTTCACAGCCTCCTTTTTGGTTAGGCGCAACTCTTACATTGCCCAAGATTTCTCTGATTTCCAGTTGATTGAATCAACTGCTTAAAACACTCTCCTCCCGTTTACGCCTAATTTTGGACATAAAAATAGAGAATGGCAAACATCACAATAGCAATGCACATCCATTCTCTTGGTTTTGATATTTTCCAGACAAACTAAAAAATATCGGATTGTTGTTGGCCAAGGCAATATAGCCTCGCGAGCTTTTCAATCTGATATTCAATCGCAATCTGATAATGTTATATAGTTATAATAGCATGTAAAAGGTATTTTGTCAAAATAAAAAGCCATAGGGATAATCCCCCATGGCTTAAATCCATTCTGCAACTCTAAAGAACATCTAGCTTGTCAAACAAAAATGCTTTAGCGCAATACATCACTTCATTGATGTCAACTCCGCCGACATAACCATCGTCAATACCAAGGCCTTTTCCGCGAAGAAAACCTGCATATTGCTCATCTTCATAGAAATGAACATCAAAGAGCGCATCGTGTTCTTCGTCCTTGTAGATACTGACCACTCGATTGTCGTTGGCAAGAGCAACATTTCCCTCAAGGGGCATCGTTTCACAAATCTCCAATAAGTGTTCAAGTGGAGCTGTTGAGTCAGAGCTAATAAACACTCTATGCATTATCATCCTCCCAATCACCAAAATCGCAGTTTTCAAAGTCAGGTACATCTGAGTCCAGCACATATGTCGGATCTGTTGCCAAACCAATGCTGCCCCAGTTTGCTTTCACATGCTCTATCGCATCTTCAATTGTGAAGTGCGCCGGCACCAGTATGCTATGCGTGCCATAAACCTGCCAATACTGACCAAAGTTAAATTCTTTTGTTGTTTTGTTTACATCCACAAGAAATCCTCCTCATTATGCTATAGGTTTTTGATGCAGCATTATATAGCCTTAACATACCTCTGCAATAAACCGCACAGATTGACCGGCAATTTATTAAGGTCGGTTATGTCAAGGAATCCATCGCCATAAATGCGCTGGATATTTTCTTTGTCATCGCCAATTGCCGCGGCAAAAAGTTTTATACCTTTGCGCTGATATTCAAGTTTAACACCACGCAAGTCTGCCTCGGCTTCTGTGCCATAGTAGCCCCCATTTCCAGCCGGTTGCCCGTCTGAAATAAGGATTAGCAGCTTCAATGGCTCCGGTCGCTTTACAAGGCGTTCAGCTGTAAACCTAAGAGCTGCACCATCACGGTTGTTGCTTCTAGCAGAAATGTCCATAAGACGATATCTATCTTTTTTGTCCATGGTATCAAACTCGGCATGAGCATATATTTCAACAGCACTTGATTCAGTATGACCATAGACTGCAATGGGAATGTTAAGCCCACGACAAAAATCATATAGCACTATACTGGCAGCTCTTGCAGAAGTTGCCCTTTGCATTGCACCCATAGAGCCAGATTCATCAACTAATACAGCTACAGCCATCTCCATTGGGTCGCTTGGCAGACGGTTATTATAGAACATACGCCCATCTTTACGGACCGAATCCCGTGCAGAGAAGCGTTTGCCCATCAACAACCCTGTGAGTTTTCCGCCCTCACGCCTATCTTTGAGGATAGGGTAGACCTGCTTTTGCAAGCGTCTGGATAATTGAAGAAGGGGTGCAGATATTTGGTGATACTGTGTTACAAGCTCATCATCAACCACGCTCATCCGCCTAATTTTCACATTGACATCACGGTGAGCATTACCATATCTGATGTCATCCGCCATGCTCTGTAGTTCACCACATAACTCTTCATCCAAGCTTTTGTGCAACTTTTCTTCTGCCATGGTTGAGAGCAGTTTCTCCGTATCATCGGCAGCAGAACTATAGCCTGCACCTTTGTATTCCATATCACGCGTAACAGTACCGTCGCCATCGGATTCAAAGTCTTCGGTTTTCATAAGAGGAATCCGTCCATCCTCTTCATCAATAACATCCTGCACTTTGGACTCTTCTTCATCGCAGTCAGCAACACCAATTACTTCGCTGATAGCTTCAATCTCCGAGCCTTCATCACCCGATGCAGAGTCACCCGATGCTGGATCAGGCTCTACGCCTTTTTCTTCTTTATCAGCATCTGCAGAACTTTTTCCACCTCTGCTTTTCGGTAAAGGATTCTTTTTATCAGGTTCTATAGGAGCATTGCCACCTTGCGGCTGTGACGTTACACCTGCCTGCTTTGCCATTTTTGTCAGTTCTTCCAGGAGCTCTTTCAGTGCGGCATCCGGGTCACTTGAACCACCCGCACCGCCACCTGATGAGCCACCACTTCTTTCGTCATCCTCAATATTCTCCAGCTCTTGCTTTATAAAAGGCCAGATATTGAGAACAATCTTATTAGCAGCATTATAGCGCATGTTTATATCCTCAGCATATACAGCGTTGTCAATATAATCCAGGCAATTATATAATGCTTCGGTATACTCGTTCTCCAAGCCATCTGGATTATTAAAATCGCCTGTTCTGGCATATTGAAGAAAAATTGAGATAATGATTGACATGGGGCTATAGTTTTCATTGCTCATTTGGTCCGATAGGGTTTCAATCCCATCAAATATCAACTCCTGAACAAGTTCAATGCCGCTCTTATAAATCCCAGGGAATCTGTGGCACATTTGCGCCTCTATATAAACATCTTCCATGATATTTAGCATGGTAAATGCAGCTTGGGAGATAAGAGCCAATGCTCGCTTTCTCTTGCCCTCATCTTTTTCCAGGAAAACCTCCTGGATTTCTGCAAGAGCTTCATTTTCGGCTTTATTTGCCGCAGTCGGAGCTTTCGGCCAAAACTTACCGTTTTTGATTGAATCACCAAACATGTTAAGGCTTTCAAAATCAGTGAAAAGGATATGGCCTACCTCGTGGGCCAAGAGCCCAACGAGATGCTGTAGTTTTTGCTGCCGCGTCGGCAGTTTCTTTGTCATGTTATTACCAGCGTTAATGTAGATTTTGTGCCAGTTGGTAAGTGCCGCGTGCGCTCCCTCGCTGGAATCCCAGTCCAAATCAACTCCGACAGGTTTTTTGTATCGGTTGCCGGTGGCTTCTGCCATGTCAGCCAGATAGCCTCTGAATAACCGAGATGTGAAAAACTGCTTATGTGTGATTTTAGATTTGGTATCCGCAAGTCTGCGGCCAAACTCTGTGTGTGATATTCGCATTTGTGTTCTCCTTTCGTTTTCTTAGCAAACAAAAACCACCAGAGCATTGCACAGACTTGTGCATAGTCATTCTGGTGGTTTTGTGAAAATAATTCTAACTATAAAATTAACTCTAATTATTCAGCTAGGGTTTATATGTCAAAGATACCTTTTAAGTTACCTCAAAGGGTATTGATTGCTCACGAACACTCTGTTCCAAAAACATGATAATCGCCTCTTCTAGAGTCATACCGAGTTTCGTAAACAGAGTTTCTGCTTCTTTAACTAGGTCAGAATCAACCTCTATCGTAATCTCTTCAAGCCTCATAAACATAATTCTCTCACTAAAGCTGATCATACAGTTCTTTTGGATCAAGTCCATTCACAAAGGCAACATCTTTAACGATTGAACCTAATGTGCCAATTTTAATTGGCTGATGATTAAGGAGCTCATACTGCATAAACCTCATTCCTAATAAAGTTTACACGAAAAAGTGAAGGCATCTCATCTTCATCGAAATGGCATTTAACAGCATCCCGTAAGGTTTTTTCCAGTGAAAAATAGTCATCACATTGAGTAAATATTGAATGTCCTACTGCAATAGCCTCAAAGCCTCCGTCTAACGACTCAGACACACTAAATATTATCTCTTTTAAGGAATCCATATAAGCCTCCTTTTTCAGCAGCTTTTTAACCTCTACAAGCGCGTAAGGCATGGGCATAAGGTTCTAAGACTCGAACTCTACGCTTAAGGCGAAACCGACACGATGCCTCTGCATAGCATTGCAAAAGTTAACATGGACGATTTAGTAATGTGTTCATAATACCACAAACCTATCTTTTTTGCAAACCTTATAAATATTGCACTCTTAGCTCGCAATCGCAAGAAAGAAGCTGGCCGCCACAAACAGGACATCTTTCACAATCGCACCCACTGTGATGATAGCCCCCAGTCTTTGCGCCGCAGTCTCCGCATTTATCAGCATTTACAAAGTCATTGGTGTCACCGACCTTGATTCTTTCGTATACCTTGTCTCCGCAGTAAAACCGCGAAGGCTTGCATCCTTTTGCTTTTAACATATCTTGGTTGCATATCTTACATATTGCTCCCATAGCATCATCTCCTCACAAAGTTAAGCAATTCCTCACAAAGCTAAGCAATTTTCGGTAATATACATGTATTCAAAATATCTGCCCTGTCTACGGGATCAGCCGAAACAGAAGAAAGTATAGTGTATTTTGCCGACTCCAACATGTTATTTGTAATCATATACGATTGTGCCCAGGATACCAGCTCACGCATCCCACAAGAACCGTCCGTAATAGAGGTTTCATGGCAGCGTAACTGAATATCTTTGACAACCGATACCATCAAGAAAAGGTCATCTTCATCCGCGCAGCCCGTTATAGACTTAACACGGGCAACCATATCATCCTCGGTTGGCTCGTCTATATCAAAGACGAGATTCATGCGAGATATCACAGATTGATTAACATCGCGGCAGCCGGCATAGTCGTAGTTGGTAGTTACGACCACAACTGTGTCGGGATGACGGTGAACGGTTTCGCCTGTGGGTAGTGTGATTTGCTTGCACCCATCAAGTAATGAGTTAAGACCCACTAATACGCCAGGATTAGCAATAACGCTCGGCTCTTGAACTTCTAGAAGATACCCATACTTCATAGCTTGCACTAATGGCGTATCCACATATCGGAATCGCTGACCAGTTTGATTGTCCACGTCTTCTTTTGCAGCCGAAGCTTTTTCATATGCCTGCTGGCCGATTACCTCAAGCAATTTCATGTATACTGTATCTTCCGTGACATCTTCATCATAGACTCCAGTTAGCTTTTCATAAGCAGTACCCGGATCCATTTGTATATCTTGAAGATTCGGCAGCTCCGGGCAATGAAGAATTGGGGGCGGTAAATTAACCATACCGCTTGCTCCGTCAATACCCTCAACATCCGGTAAAATTTGGCCCAGCAAGTCAAAAATCTCTGAATTAGCTGAACATGTCAAACTTACATAGGGCAGATTCATAGCAGCGGCCATAGCTCTTGCTCCTTCTGTTTTACCCACACCTGCTGGTCCACGAAGCATAAAGTTTCGCATCGGTACATTGCTGGATGAGGTAGCTTTGGCATGACTGCACAGCTTTACTACCTCCTCAGGCACTACATACCATGCAGGTATACTTGGAATAAGAGCCTGTTCAAGCGGAGCAAAGCTGCGTTCATTAAAAGCATACTTACCAGGTAAATCTTCAACATTAATGACAACCTTGGCATTTTTTCCTGGCGCACCTTTTTGTAGTATAGTAAACTCGCCCATGATAACCTTATCAGGTGAATAAGCACCTAAACGCAGTTTCTGAGCCGTTATCGGCGGAACATTAAGGGATGCAGGTATCTCAACCTTTATAGCTATGTTTTCATTAAGTGTATCGGCAGAAATTACACGGCGATAGATATTATCGCTTATAACTGCGCAGCACTTTGATATGGCTTCAGCCGATTCTTCATCTGCAGCATCAAGACTATCAAACATTTTAATTTCGTCCATTAACTCAGCATTGCGATTTGTCTGCATCTCATTAGCCACAATGGCAATAAGCAACGCGGTTCCATCTTTGCTTTTCTTGCCGGCACCGACACCTCTGGTTGATGCCTTTTTAAGTGAGTAGTGGGTAATAGCGCTATTGGGGTCTGTGAATATTCCTGCTCTAAACTGCCCTGTTTCAGGGGCATAGGTAGCGACTTCAATTGAACCATCAGATGCCATTCGCTCCACAACAACCGTGTCGCCGGACATACCAATAGCAACGCCTGTGTTAAACCTGCTCCTTGCATCCAATACAGCCCTCACAGCCCTAATCGTTGGTGCATGGGTTTTTACTCTTCCGCCAACGGCCAAACCATGAACGGATGCAACATCATTTCGTGATTGTGCGATATCTTCACTATCATATGGTGCAGGCAGCGCGAGTTGGTATAAATGGTTTTGATATAACGGTTTACTCATATCGTTTCCTCCTCAAATCGTGTTTTGAAATCACAAACCCCGAAAAGCGAGTGAAGCTTACCATTCGGGGTTTGCATCATAGGAATCAATTGACCCTATGCTTCATTTTATTTGGTTCTTTGTGCTCAATTACATGGTTCATTGTACTCAAACAATTCATTTAACGCAGGGAAATACAGCTTTCCATTCTCAACACACCTAAAGATGTCTGCATTGCTATTTCCTGATTTGTCATAAAAATCTCTGAAGCCATAAACGTATCTGCCCCAGTCATAAGTTGACATCCCAAAAGCAATGTCGCTTCTAGTTCGGCCCGTGACATCATGAAAATCACCATCATGCTCTTCAAATTTGCGATACGGCACGAAATGATATCCGCCATACTCAAATGAGCCCTCATAGGCTGCATCATCAAGAATAATTGCCTCTCTGCCACATTTTGCACATCTCCAGTAATTATCATCATCTGAACCATGTGATGTCTCAAGAGCGATATTATCTGTGCTGATGAAATTGCCGAGGCCATTTACCAGCCATTCCTGCACAACATGGGCTGTTGTATAAAATTCATCACCACAACCATCAGGGCATACATGCCTTTTCCTAATTTCACTCACATTGTCACTCTCCTCGTTTTATAGCTGTCTTTTCAGTTTGGATATCGCAGTTCTATACATCTTCCAAGCGAATTTTTCACAATATTTGGCCCAGCACAAACATGCACCTCGACAGGAAGTATCTCCACTTCCATGAGTATCGGAGGTACATCAGGCACTCTTGGATTTGCATCCAGATAAAAGGGCTGCCAATGGTTCTGAGCCCGTTCGCTTGCATCCTTAAAATCCTCCAGCGTGCTTACCTCGTCAAACTCTTTGAAAATCTCATCCCAGTTTGATTTGCATGTTGCTCTGCCCATAAACCGGAGTTGCTCGGCTTTATCGCCATTAAATTCAGGCGTTTTATATGTAATGCCTGTGGCTTCATCTGTAAACGCAACTATTCTACGTGTCATCTAACCACTCCTTCCTATTCATCCTTCAAGGGTTTATCATAATCCCTGAAATTTAGCGTCAACGCTCGCGCAATGGAATCTTCCATACGCAGCATCTGTTCACCTGTGGCGCCGCTTATCTGCATTTGGAATAACAATTCACCAAGTCCGCAATAAACATCATGCGCTGTACAGCTTGAGCCGTCATAAAACGCAAAGGCAAATGCTTCTCTGGCAGGGTCTGCATACTTTTTTGGTATGCCAAGGCGCTTGGTTATTGCTGCAAAGCAGCCTTCAGGATAAGCAATCCCAACATCCAATAGCGAAGCCAGATTCGCAAGTTTATCGCGGTATTGACCAAAAACTCCACCAAGATTCTCACGGAATTTCTGCATGGATGCACCAGTTTTATGCTCCAAGCCAACTACACCGCCAAGAGGCAGAAACACTCTGTTCTTGCCGATAATAAGTTTTGGCATTAAATTTACTCCGCTTATGCCTACATCAGAAGATGAGAGCCTCAGACCCGGAGAAATGTAGTCATTGTCTACACCATGACGGTCAAGTGCCTGTTTGTAGGCATCAACCAGAGAATTTTCACCCTCAAGTGCCCATTCACAGCTTGTTATGCTATGGCTCCATTGCCCACCTGCAAAGATGTTCCTTGGAAATCGTGAGTGGATCTCATCTGCAGCAATCTCAAATATCTCCGGCATATCCAGCGGAACATAATGACTGGATAGCACTGCAGATATCTTTTCATCTGCATAGCGCACTTTTGCAGTTGCATCTTTGGGGGCAACGAGAAAACATTCATTCACAATATCGCGAAACACTTCACGAGTAACATGATTCAATGCAGTACCGCCGATACGTGCTCTATCCAACATTGTGGGTATAGCACAATCACGAAGCGGCATGTAGTTAGTGAGGGCACCGCGGTTCTTTAGGATTAGGCCTGTGGTGTTCTTTAACGGATTTGTTTGCACATCCAGAGAAAAAGACCTGGAAGGTATTTCAATCTCCCAGCCTGCATTATGCTCACGCTCCCACAGAAAGTCCAGCATTTCTGACATTTCTACAAATTCACTGGTTGCATCATCTTTTTCATAAGGGCGTTCCTCTATTACTTCTTTAGGAAACACCACTACCGGGGTTGCGCCAACAGGGGCATGGACATTCAATCTACCTGTCGGTAGGGCCATTTGCTCGTTAAGTGCCAAATTTCCAACTGTTTTGGACATAAAATCTCTCCTTTTCATTGTTTAGTTGTTTATATTTTCATTGTTTATACCAACTCTGCCTGCGACCAGAACCCGGGCGAGCCCTGGTTCTTTATCCTGTTCGCTTCCATTGCGGCGGCATAATCTTGATGATATTTCTCCTTAACCCATTTGCGGCCGTCAATAATCGCGGAGACTAAATTTTCAAACTGATCAAAGTTGAAGAACTGCCTCCATGTTCCATCTTGCTTTATTAGCCTTTTACCTACATAACCATCAATAAGGTTGTAAGTATATTTGAGATGCTTTTTACCCATATGCCCGGATATCCGAACAGTATAGGCAATGCCGTAGTCAAGTTTGAGATATACGCTTTCCGTTGAGTATGCGTCATATCGCAGGACAATAAAACCATCTGCCTTTAACCGCTTAACAAGGTTATCCGCAATCGTTTTGATTTTAGCAGATACATCTTGCTTCTTATGATGCTTACAAGGTGTTCGCTTATGAGGCTTTTGTAAATTAGCCATTATGCAGCACCTCTATCACGCTCGTCTACATTGAAAATCATATCAATGACTTTTTCATGAAGCTCTTTGCGATAATCAATGTAATCAGGATTTTCCTTGTCAATACCTAACCAAGTGCTTTTTTCATAACAGGTGCCGGGCACAATGTCATAAGTAAACCCATTAAACCGAGAACCCTCAAGCCATCGCAGCAGTTCATGCCCATCACATGAATCGCGGTCAAACACTCCTGTATTATCTTCATATGCGAAGGACGAATAGCTGAACTTGCCAAGAATGGATTCGGCAGCTTTTAACAGCTTCCAACCGCCTTCATCGAGGCGTGAACCCGCTACGGTGTAAATCTCTTCTGATGACATTAGGCTACCATTGGTAAGGTTGATTACAAGAGCCTTTAGTGCAAGCTGGCTGGAGCCTAGTTTCTCATTTGTACGCTGGAGGTCATCAAAGAGGTCGCCACATTTACTAAAAAGGTCTTCTTTCTCACCTTGGAGATTTTTTACATCTTGCGTTCTTGGCTCAAGTAGCGAGGTTAGTTGTTCTATTTCTTGATTTTTAGCTTCTAGCTGTGAGGTTAGTTCTTTGACAATCCCTCCTGCCTTTGACACAATAAAGATTGACATGACTTTTTGGAATGCATTTTTAAGAATGATAATCCACTCTTCCATTCTTTTGTGTAAGATTCTTGTTGTCATTTCCTGCTCCTTCCTGCCACATGGGCAAAAAAATAGAGAATGGCGGCATTTGCAATAAGCAAAACACATTCCATTCTCATGTTTGTGATATTTTTCAGAAAACTAAAAAATATCGGATTGTAGGCTAGGGCTGAAATAGCCCTGCAAGCTGTTCAATCTGATATTCAATCGCAATCTGATAATGTTATATAACTATCATACCATAGTGGGCTGTAATTGTCAAAGAAAAAGCTGTAGTGCCTGAAAGTCTGATTATAGGATTGGCCGTTGCAGTTGTACCTTTTATGAATGAATTGACTTTAGCCGGTGCTGTTGAAGGGAATAAAGGAGAAACCGCAGGCAATTGACCGTGATTTGTCAACGTACCTGCGGTTGAAATACTCATTTAGTTTGTGTTTTGTGAAAACAAGCCTTCTCGAAGCTCATCAACTGAAGTCTTTAGACATTCTGCGATTTGCTCTATAGCGTGGCCATCGTCGAGCATTCTTTTGGCAATTTTAAGACCAGCTATTTTCATGCCTTCTTCTATGCCTTCATCCAGGCTCTCCTCATATGCTTTATTCAAGAACTTTTCCAGTTTCGTTATGGGGTCATGTGGACCTTTTACTTTCCTAAGAAAAGCTGGAAGTTTTGAATAAAGCAAATCAATATCATTTCTTGCAGCATCCAAAACCAATTCATCCCGCTCATCTTCACTTGCGTAATTCAAGCGATTCGATAGCGAAATGTAGCTGCTCCATGGAATTGTTTGATGTTTTTCTTTAAAATCTTCGTCTAAACGGATGACTGCATCGCTTATTTTGGTAATGTTGAAAAGGCAGGCTTCAACTACCATCATGTTGTTTGTATAGTGGGTTTGCCCATTCTCATGTGACGGCTTTAGACGACTCAGATACAAGACCACCTTATGAGAATAATGCAGCATGTCAGTAACATAAGCAACATTTTTATCTTTCATAATTGCACCCTTTGTTAAATAGTGATTTGTCTGAAGTAATGACACCGTTTACGATTGAAGCATGTTTTATTAGTCAGTTGAATCATCGCGAGCCAAAAGAGCTTCTTGCAGATCCTCAACAGAAATCTTAACATACTTGGAAATCTGCTCATGCGTAAAGCCATCATTGAGCATTTCTTGAGCAGTTTCCAATTTGCCTTCTTCAATACCTTCAAGCCTACCTTCAAGTCGATTCTTAACCATAGCTGACATATCTCTAACCGCCTCCTTATCTTCACAAAAGGACTCAAATCCCTTTTCAAATATCTCTATTACACGCTTAACTGACTCATATCTTGGCTTAATATTTTTGCCCAAAAGAAATGCAGCCATTTCTCCTGCCTCTGTGCCGCCTCGCTTTGCTTCGAGCCTTCGTAAACTTACAAACATAAGGTTGTTGTTTAGTGGGTATCTTGTGCCGGTTTCTTCATCGCCCAATATGTAGTTTGTAAAGGTATTACTATTAAGCAGATTATCAACATCCTCGGCAAGAATCCACATTTGGGTTACGTCATTGCCTCTGTTATGCGCAAGACTCAAACCGAAATATTCAATTGCTCTTTTTTCAATTGGCGGTATAGTTCGTGCCCTGTTTTGAACCTCAATATAGGTAATATTTTCTGATGCTTCAATTCTAAAGTCTTGGTTA
>Ga0131853_10009269_pt1 | contig 17994 bp, 17 predicted proteins | sample TergutLab28metaG_FD_92764 | JGI IMG/M metagenome (GOLD analysis project Ga0131853, IMG submission 92764) | Labiotermes labralis P1 segment gut microbial communities from Petit-Saut dam, French Guiana - Lab288 P1 (version 2) (version 2) | ecosystem: Host-associated > Arthropoda: Insects >... | reverse complement strand
GTTATTCTGAAAACCAAAAAGATGTCCTGTCTTTTTCAAATAGAAATCACAAGAAATAATTAATTAAATTTTTCTTTCATACTGAATGAGGAAAAATGTTCCAAAAAATATCCATTTTACTTATGAGTAATTACAACATTTTGCAATTAAATGCAAAAGATTTATCCGATTTGAAAACAATCGCAGCCGATTTGGGCTTAAAAGTGTCAAATTCTGTTACCAAAGACAAGTTGGTGTACGAAATTTTAGACCAGCAAGCAGTAGTTGGCGCACAACGCAAAACAAGTACTCCAAAAGAAGCTCCTCGTAAAAAACGCGCGCGGGTTGTTGCTGTAAAACAGCCAACAGTCAGCACAGCAGTTGCTGTTGAAACTCCTGTTGTTGAGGAAATTAAGGTTGATGAACCGAAAGAGGAAAAACCCAAAAAGAAAAAAGCCGAACCAAAAGCACAAAAATCGAAAACTGCAAAATCGGCTAAAACTGCGGACGAACCGAAAAAAGAGGAAAGCGAAAAAGCAACGCCTCAACCGAAAGCGGAAAAAACGCAAGAAAATTCGATTGTCGAACAACCTGCCAAAGAGGAAGTTATAGAAAAAGAGCATAAAATTGAATTAAAAATTAACAAACCTGCGCAGCCTGCTGAAAACAATCAAAACAATCCAAATCGCAATGCGCGGAACAACAATCAGCGAGAAAAATTATTCGATTTCGATGGTATATTGGAAGGCGCAGGAACGTTGGAAATTATGCAAGATGGTTACGGATTTTTGCGTTCAGCCGACTATAATTATTTGTCGTCGCCCGATGATATTTACGTTTCGCAATCGCAAATCAAGCTTTTCGGACTGAAAACAGGCGATACCGTAACAGGCTCAATTCGTCCGCCGAAAGAAGGTGAAAAATATTTTCCGCTCATAAAAGTAACGAAAATAAACGGTCATTCGCCCGAATATGTTCGCGACCGTGTGCCTTTTGAGCATTTGACACCGCTTTTTCCCGATGTAAAATTCAATCTCACAACAGGACACAGAGATTCGCTTTCGTGTCGAATTGTAGATTTATTTTCGCCCATCGGAAAAGGTCAGCGCGGACTGATTGTAGCACAACCGAAAACAGGTAAAACCGTGTTGCTCAAAGACATTGCTAACGCAATCGCTGCCAATCATCCTGAAGTTTATATGATTGTGTTGCTGATTGACGAACGTCCTGAGGAAGTAACCGATATGGCGCGCAGTGTACGAGCCGAAGTGATTTCGTCCACTTTCGACGAGCCTGCCGAACGCCACGTGAAAGTTGCGAGTATGGTACACGAAAAAGCAAAACGAATGGTTGAGTGTGGACAAGATGTGGTTATTTTGCTCGACTCGATTACTCGCTTGGCACGCGCGTACAACACTGTTTCGCCTGCTTCGGGCAAAGTTCTGTCGGGCGGTGTGGACGCAAATGCTTTACACAAACCGAAACGCTTTTTCGGAGCAGCGCGTAATATCGAAAACGGCGGAAGTTTGACCATTATCGCCACTGCTTTGACCGAAACCGGTTCGAAAATGGACGAAGTAATTTTCGAGGAATTTAAAGGAACAGGCAATATGGAACTGCAACTCGACCGCCGATTGTCGAACAAGCGTATTTTCCCTGCGGTGGATATTACGGCTTCAAGCACTCGTCGCGACGATTTATTGCTCGACCAAGACACATTAAATCGTATGTGGATTTTGCGCCGTTATTTATCCGATATGAATTCCGTAGAAGCAATGGAATTTTTGAAAGAACGAATGGAACGTTCCTTGAATAATGAGGAATTTTTGGTTTCGATGAATGGAAATTAAAAATCAAAACCGCCGATAATCAGTTGATTATCTGCGGTTTCTTTGTAGGAAATATGGAAAGAATAAAATTCAATATTATAGAAAATCTAACTTTGGAACTTACCCGCGTACGATGGCGATGACTTTACAGGATAATCAAGTGCCGAGAGAAATTATTTCACAGATTTTGGGACACAGCGATTTATCAACAACAAACACTTATTTGGATATTTTTTCAAGCAACATTATTGATGAAGCCGTCAAAGTTTTGTGAGTTCAATAAATTAAATTTTGTACATTTGCAGTCTAATTCAAAAGTATTATGCTATCAAAAGAAAAGATATTTAAGTTAATCAATGACAAGGAAAGCGACCGCATTGAGCGAACAATATCTACCAACGATACAGATAAGTTTGCGGAAGCAATTTGTGCATTTTCAAACGATTTGGCAAATCATCAAAAGCCCGGATATTTACTCATTGGTGTACAAAACACGACTTGTAAGTTATCCGGCTTAAAGGCAACCGATGAACTGTTAAAAAATATCGCAGCTATTCGTTCCGATGGAAATATTTTGCCTCAACCCGCAATGACTGTTCACAGTTATACGTTTGATGACGGCGATGTAATTGTCGTTGAAGTGTTGCCCGCACATTTTCCGCCTGTTCGTTACAAAGGCAGGATTTGGATTAGAGTTGGTCCGCGACGCGGAATTGCTAATGAAATGGAAGAGCGTTTACTGACTGAAAAAAGAACTTCAAATGCCAAAACTTTTGATGAGCGACCTTGTGTTGGCTCTACAGTCGATGATTTGAATATCAATCTTTTCAAGATGATATACTTGCCGAAAGCCGTAAGTGCCGAAGTGCTTGCAAATGACACACGCGATATAAAATTGCAGTTGGCGTCTTTACGTTTTTACGATTTGGTTTATGATTGCCCGACTAATGCAGGTATTTTGTTGTTCGGTAATAATGTCCGATATTTCTTTTCAACAGCGTACATTCAATACGTTAAATTTGAAGGCGATACAGTTGCGTCTAATGTGTTGGCAGACACACAGTTTTCGGGCGATTTAATCTCAATAGTTAACGAATTAGATAGTTTCGTAAAAATCAATATCGTAAAAAAACGCCCGATACCTGTTTCTACGCTTATTGAGGAAAATGTATTCAATTATTCGGATTCTGCAATCAGGGAGTTTTTGATGAATTCACTTATGCACCGTTCGTACGAAATCACTTCGCCGATAAAGTTTTATCAGTTTTCCGACCGAATAGAAATTGTTAATCCGGGCGGATTGTACGGCAATGCTCGACCCGAAAACTTTCCGAACGTTAGCGATTATCGAAATTTAGTAATTGCGGAATCGATGCGAGTAATGGGTTATGTAAACCGCTTCAACAGAGGAGTAGAAACGGCTCAGTTGGATTTAAAGAAAAACGGAAACGCACCGGCAGAGTTTGACTTAAAGACTTTTGGCGTATTTGGCGTGATTATCAAGGAAAAGCCGATTGAAAAAATCTCTGCTGATTTTTCTAATCCGTGGAAAGGTGGCGGAATAAAAACTTCTGATAATAAAGAGAACAAAAAAAATGGCGGTATAAGTGGCGGTATAAGTGGCGGTATAAAACTGTCAAAAACAGAAGCTGAAATCCTTGATGTTATTGAAGCTCACGAAAATATAAAAGTAGATGAAATATCTAAACTCCTTAATATCTCTAAGCGGACTGCTGAAAGGCATTTAAGCCGTTTAAAAGATTTGCATATAATAGAATATGTTGGCTCTCTCAAAACAGGAGGATATAAAAAAATATAAACTTTATGCCTCGCCGAAAACTCACAGTTATCAATCTAAAAGAATTGGAAATTTATCCGACTTTGTTAGAAGAACTTCGGAATAATCCCAACTATTCCGACAAAGATTTTGCAACCTTAAAACTGACCGTATTAGACAGTTACGAAGCAAGTATAAAAGAAGTAGATAAAGCCATAAAACATTTACAATATTACGTTGCAGCAAAGAAAAATTCTATCGAAACTTTTGAAAACGAACAGATAATAAACCGAGTTAAATTGGCAAAAATGCTCGGTATTTCTCGCCAAACTCTGACTGCTTGGATAAATAAAGGATTTATTACTCCTCAAAAATCCAAATACTTGCCAAATATTGAAATTTTCAATACTGATACTGTGTTACAGGAACTTAACAACCACAAAGCAGAACATTCCGAAGAGCGTATATAAAAAAATACCACAAAAAATTAATCGCTTAACACCTGCAAGACAAATCAAGACATTTCGAGCAATGAATGGTCAAATTTGTTAGCTATTGCATTTGCTTGTCCTAAATATTATTCGACTTGTCCTCATTTGTCATACCTGCGTTATACTATTATCCATTTGACTAACAGTATCTTTCATTCATATCTTTGTTCCGTTTAAATAATAACACGAAAAAATATGAATAATATTATTGTTGCCGAAGAACATAAACTTCGGGCTATTGTGCACGATGAAGTATCTAAACTGTTTCAAACAAAACAAACTCCTAAAACAGAAATAGATACGATGACACTATCTACCACACTTGCTTTGTTAACCGAATACGGCTATATTCTATCGAAAGCAAAATTGTATAAATTGACGGCATCGGGAAATATTCCTTGTCGAAAATTTGGTCAAAAACTGGTATTCTCTCGAAAAGACATTTTGCAGTGGGCAGAAAACCAAACACAACCGAAAAATAATCAATCAGAAGTATTATCAATCGGAGCGATATTGACGAAATTCTGTTGTAATGTTGTGTTATTTGTTTTGTTAATGTTTAAAATTTTGAATATCAATAAAATAAACAACACAACAAGTCCACAACAAAAGCACAACAAAAAATAACTTTGTTGTGCAAAAACGCAACAGACGAAAATGTTGTTGTGTGATTGTTGTGCTTGTAACTTTCTTTTTCACAGCAACTTAATATAATTTCACAACAAAACAACAAAAAATTAAACAATATGACACTCGGCGAAATAAAACAGATAAATATTCGGTCGTATCTCGGACAAATGAATGTCCAGCCGATAAAAAATTACGGTTATTACGGAATGTATCACTGTCCGTTTCGCAACGACCAAAATGCAAGTTTCAAAGTGGATTACAGTAAAAATCTTTGGCACGACTTCGGAACAAACGAAGGCGGCTCAATTATCGACTTGGTAATGAAAATGGAAAATTGTTCTTTCCACGAAGCAGTAAACCGACTTGAAAGAAAATATGCAAATGTGCAGACAAGCAGTAATGCAGACAGTTCTTTTTCTTTTCAAAGGGATAATCTTTCAATAGTAATTCAAAATATCCTTCCAATCACGCACTCGAAATTGGTTGAATGGACAAAAGAACGGAAAATAGATTTGAATTTGGCAAATCGTTATTGCCGCGAAATCCACTATCGAAACAAAGATAAGAATTATTTTTCTATCGGTTTCAAAAACGACAAAAGTGGATATGAATTAAGCAGTCCGCCGAATTTCAAAAGTTGTATTTCGCCAAAAGAGATTACGACTTTCCGAAATAACGATAGCAATATTTGTTTGACTTTTGAAGGTTTTTGGGATTTTCTTTCCTACCTCATAATCCAAAAGATTGAAAAAACGAAGCACAATGTTGCCGTATTAAACTCTGTCGCCAATGTTCAAAAAGCAATGGATTTTTTGAAATCGCACAAGGAAATTTACACTTATTTGGATAATGATGAGAGCGGAAAAAAAGCAACCGAATTAATCAAATCAGCAAATTCCGTTGTGCATAATCGTTCAATAAAATATGCGGAATATAAAGATTTGAACGATTATTTATGCGGTAAGAAACAGGTTTTGGAAAAAATGAAAAAGCGAGGAGTGAAATTATGAGAGAATGTTTTTTTTCAGCGGAGCAAGTTTATGTTTCGAGTGCCTCGAAACCCGAATTATCCCGTTGGTCTGCGTTCAAAATTGAAAAATCTATGACAAAAAATAAAAAAGGCGGACGTCCCAAATTAAACTCTGCCGAAAAACTAAAATATAGAATTGCCGTCAATCTTTGCACAAAAGATTTTTTCGACTTGAAAGCAAAAGCCACACAAGCAGGAATAACTTGTGCCGAAACAGCGCGATTGGCTATTACCAACTGCCAAATTTGGCAACGGCTCACGTCGGAACAAATGGATTGTATCCGCAAACTTTCGGGAATGGGCAATAATCTGAATCAAATTGCCAGACGAGCAAATCGTGAAGGATATACAAATGCCCGAACGGAATATTTCTATTTGGCAGACAAAATTGACGATGTATTAAACCAAATGGAAAGTGATAGCAAAAATAGTTAATGGAAAAAGTTTCAAAGGTGTGGTCAATTACATTCTCGACAAAGCCAAACAAACGGAACTTTTGGCTGCCGAAGGCGTTCGCCACAAAAGTCGAGAATCCATTATCCGCAGTTTTGTTGTTCAATCGGGGTTGAATCCAAAAGTTTCAAAAACGGTCGGTCATATATCGCTCGATTTTTCGGCACAAGACAAGGATAAACTGACCAATGCCAAAATGGTACAGATTGCAAAAGAGTATATGCAAAAAATGGGAATTACCGACACACAGTACATTATCTGCAGACATTACGACAAAGAACACCCGCATATTCACATTGTTTTCAATCGGGTGGATAATCACGGAAAAACCATTTTGGACAAGAATGACCGCTACCGCAGTGAAAAGATTTGCAAGGAACTGACCGAAAAACACGGCTTGTACTTTGCACAAGGCAAAGAAAATGTGAAAGTCCACCGTTTGAAAGAACCGGACAAAACAAAATATGAGATTTACAATATACTCAAAACAACTGTTCCCAAATGCAAAAAATGGAACGAGTTAAAAAACGAACTTCAAAAACAGAATATTACAACCGATTTCAAATACAAAGGCAAAACGACCGAAGTTCAAGGCGTAATGTTTGAAAAGAACGGTTATAAATTCAACGGCTCAAAGATTGACCGACAATTCAGTTACAGTAAAATTGATTTCCAACTGAAACAGAATGAAAAAGCGCAAATACAAGCACGAGATATTCAAACACATAGAGAGAACAAGCATTTTCAAAATCAAACTTCTGTTTTGGAAAATGTAAGCTCTGTTTTGGTTAATTTGTTCGATTTTCAACCAACAGGAACTGATTATGACCCCGACGAGGCGGAATTATTGAAACAACACAAATTCAAAAAGAAAAAGAAAAAAGGATTTAGACTATAAACCATTAAAACAGAAAACAATATGAGTGCAAATAGAATAGACGTTTCGACAGTTTATGAAATGTTTGAGAAGCTAAATGAGAAACTGGATAAACAGACAACCGACAAATCGGCGGAAACAATACAGCTTGATTTATCTGCTGTAAATACCATAACAGAACGCTTGGAACAAACAATAGAGGAAGTCCGAAAGCCTGTTAATGTGAAGCATTGCCACAAAATTGAGATTGCTTCCAATTGGGTTTTTTTTTCATTAATAGTTATGGCTTTCATTATTTTGGGATTGTCTTATGCCATTGGCGAACAAAGAAAAACCATTAGCCAATATAGGAACAATGACTTGAAATACCGATATATCAAGATGCAAGGACAAACCAACGAGGAAAGTATTTACCGTTTGGAACAACAGTTCAAATACGCCGACAGTGTCAGAATTATCCGCAAGCAAGTAGAAAAATACGAGAAATTAGTAAAGAGACAAGCAGAAAAAACAGCACGCATAAAGCGAAACAGCGAGGAAGCCGAAAGGTTGCGAAAAGAAGCAGAAGCCTTGAAAATCGGAAATTAATCACAAAAGCATAGAAAATAGTCATAAAAATAATACCTTTGCACTAAATTTCATTCAAGATACAATATGAAAGTTAAAAAAGAACTTAAAATTGGAGAGAAGTATACAGTCAGGGAGTTACAGGAATTCGCTGTAGCCGAAATGTATAAATCTATTCCCGAACACGAAGACAAAACAGACCCCCAAGTTGGAGCTATTTTAACCACAAGTGACGGCATTGTGATTGAGACAGCCCATAGAGGAGAGTTACGCGCCGGAGACCATGCCGAATTCACAGTATTGGAAAGAAAATGCAGAGATAGAAAAGTGGACGGATGCGTCATTTATGCAACCCTTGAACCTTGTGCGCCCGGAGCGCGAAAGAATCCCAAATTGAGTTGCTCCGAAAGAATTGCGAATGGAAGAATCAAAAAGATTTACATTGGTATTCAAGACCCCGACCCGACAGTAAAAGGCAAAGGCGAAGATTTCCTCAGAAGTAAAAACATAGAAATAGAATACTTCGACAAAGATTTGCAAAATGAGATTATAGCCGCCAATGAAAAATTCATGGAAGAAGCCAGAGAACGAGCGCGCATAGCAGATTTAGCAGATTTACAACCCATAAAAAATCCGTTTGAAATTGGATTAAAGAACTTTGCCTACAACGATTTTTCCGAAGATGCGTTACAGTTGTATATCGAAAAAGCCAACATACCTTACAAAGTTGATTCCGAAGAATTTAAAAAGTTATTAGTAAAATGGGATTTTATAGATATTGATAATGGTCAACCTACCGGTTGGGGTATTTTATTATTTGGAAAAAAGCCCACAGATAAATATTCACAAGCAAGGATTAAATTTACTGTCGTAAAAAGCGAAGGATTGAAGCCTGAAATTGAAGATTTTGATATGGCTCTTGTTAAAGCACCGGAAGAGATAGAAAAATATTTGCGTTATGTTTTTCCCAAGAGCATAGATAGGAGTCATTTTGAGCACACAGAGCACACAGAAATTTCCAGACAATTACTTGAAGCCATTACTAATGCTATTGTGCACAGAGATTATAAAATCGACGGCGCTCAAATTCTAATTAATATAACACCTAAGGAAATAATTATTAAGAGCCCCGGAGCTCCAATTGTTCCTTTAGAAAAATTACAAAGTTTCACAGCGCCTACAGTAAGTAGAAATCCAAAATTAGCGGATATATTCTATAACATGAGATACATTGAACGTAGGGGCTTTGGAATGGAAGAACTCCAAAAATACAAACCAAAACCTGTTTATTCCTTTGATGGAGTTAATACTGTACTTTCAATAACCAGAAATATAATTCTTTCAAAAGAAGATATTAGACAGATTCTTGAAAGTCTGAAAGAAGAAGAAAAGAAGGCTTATGATTATCTTAGAAGAGAAACGAGAGCTACTAAATCTGATTACGCAACTTACGCTCAAATTGATGATAAGAAAGCACAAAGAATTCTGAAGAAACTTGTAGATGCAGGACTTGTACAAACTGAAGGTAAAGCGAAAGCGACAGAATATGTTATAGCAGTTGCCGGCACAATTGATGAGTAAGGTAGTGCAAGTACTGTTTTTGTCCTGATTGCACAAAGGAGCATCATAATAATGAATCAGGACAAAAAATAAGTAGTAAATGTAGAGCTAATAGAAAAGAGGATGATGATAATTGAAACGATAAAACAATTTAATTCTTTGATTAGCAAGGTTATTGCAAGATTATAGTAATCTTACAAATGATATAAAAAATCATTGAATCAGGACAAAATCGGGACAAGAATCAGGACAAGTCTAATCTTATTTTAATCTGTGATGTCATAAGATGTAACCTTACAAAACAACAAATGTACTGCGGGAATAGATGTGAGAATTGTTGATATTTCTTGTAGCATAACACTTGGTATCATTGTAGGTGCAAACTCAGACATTAGTGCTGTAACAGATTTAAGAAACAGGAGAATCGCAGTTTTAGCCGGAACAGGTGCCCATTATGGAGTGCTAAGAATTTTAGAGGACAACGGAATGTCCGGAAGTGACGTTGAAATAATAGACATGTTAAAGGAAAAATGGAATGACTTACCGATAGTTGGCATAACAAACTATGAAACAGAGCTTGCAGAAGGCAATCCAGCAGTAATCCTAAAAGAAGAAATGCGCTCACACGGAGATAGCGTATATGATAAAAGAGTTATTTATCCTGCATTACCCAATATCATCCGCGACAAAATTGCGATTTCTAAATTGCAAAAGGAGGTAAAAGAGGTAAAAGAAGAAAATAAAAAACTTACAAGAGAAAGAGATAACATTCTTAAAGCATTGCCGGAAGATAGCGGAAAACCATATTTAATTGGCAAATCAGCGGCAATGCGAAAAGTCTATGGAGAACTACAGAAATTGAAGCCGGCTAATACTTCCATTTTAATTCTTGGTGAAACGGGCACAGGAAAGGAATTAATAGCAAGAGCAATACATGAAGATAGCCCTCGAAAAGAACTTCCGTATGAAAAAGAAAACTGTAGCCTTTTTGCCGGCGACGCAGGAATGGTAAAGTCAATGTTATTTGGACATAAAAAAGGAGATTTTACAGGAGCTACGGACAATAAAATAAAGCACAAAATGGGACACTATTTTTAGATGAAATAGGAAGAATACCTGCTGAAACACAGGCTATGTTATTGAGAACACTTGAGTCCAAAGAATTGACATCAATACAAACAGGAAGAAAAATAAATCTCAATGTAAGGCTTATTTGTGCAACTAATGAAGATTTAAACAATGGAGATTTTAGGAATGATTTTTATTACAGAATTGCAATAAAAACAATTTTGATTCCACCCTTAAGAGAGCGAAAAGATGACATTCCGGATTTGGTGAATCATTTTTTAAACGACTCTCAACTATTGAAAGACAATTTTGGAAATGATAAAATCAAGTTCCAAATAGAAGATAAAGCATTAGAGCGTCTGAAAGAATATGATTACCCGGGCAATGTAAGGGAGTTGAAAAATATCATCATAAATTGTATGCTTGAAGCAAAAGCATATGATAATGTGATTAAAGGTACTGATATTCATTTGCCTAAATCTACAAATAAACAAAATACATCCAATATAAATGAAAATTATTCTGATGTCGAAAATTTTCTTGACCAAATAGAAAAAATTGTAGTAGAAAATTTTGAAAGCAGTACAAAAGTGAATATTCCGCAAATACTGCCACATTATATAACTTCAAAAGGAAATAAAATCACAAGCAAAAATTCGTTTTCACAACATGAGATGACACCGCGAGCTGCTATCATTGAAAAATTGATAAAAGAAAATCCAACGCGATGGTCTAATGCTATTTCAAAATGTCAGTTTATTAAAAACGCAAAAGCTAAGTGATATATAATATTACTTTCTCTATTTAATTAGGTTACATTGCTGATACATAACAATATACAGAAAATATTTCTCTATCTTCAACCCGCTGAATTTCAGCGGGTTTTTCAATTTTATTTGTTTGATATTGACTTTGGCATAGTGAGATGGTACCAAGTTTGTGCTTACCTTAAAATGAAGTCGAACGATAGATTCAGTTCTAAAAAGGTTCTTTATTAGCCCGGCAAATCAAAGCAAAAATTTTCGACCTTTCGCGTACAAAGTTTCCCAACGCCAAGATATTCACCCTTACAACAAGTCTGGCTGTGTTAAAACTCAATTCAGAAGTTGGGTTAAAACCAGTTACGTTCTCAGAATTGGCAGACGATGAAGAATTTTGGTTGGCTTGTGCATCGTGCAACTATTATGAAATTCTATTACGGAAAAAACGTCGGATATGTCTTTGTACAGGTCTGCTCTATGATCCGAACAAAGAAGAAGGAAACAAAAAATTCAATATCCTCGAACGTTTCCGAAAATTTCATTGCATAAAAAGATAGTTTACGAACACGGCAAGGATGTTCTCAAAATAGTCGACTGACGGCTGTATGAATCAAATTATCCCGTTTTTGCAATTTCGTAAAGGGAAACGGATAAGTCGCCTCTTACTACAAATTATTTCGGTGCATTCAGACAGAATTAATCAATTAAACACGAAAATGATATGTTCGATGTTCAACCATATAATAGCACACAACCCCGCTCGGACACAGGCTTCGCCTTGTCCGCTCCATAAACAGGCTTTACTTGTATAAGAAAACAAAAACCGCCGAAGCGGTTTTTGTTTTTTAATTTTGCCGTGAAACGGTAAAAAGGGATTCAATCTGCGGTAATCGCTGTAACGAACGTTTGCTTGCTATCAAAAAAGGAATATTTTGTGGCTTTGGCAATATACGAAAGGATAGAGAGCAGAGTGAAACAGTAAGAAGGTAGAAATGCTACAATAAAGATTAGGCACTGCCCATAAGATTGTGCCTAAAAATGGTCTATATTTTTGAACAGTATCTTTTATTGGTGAATTAATTGATTACCATCATAAAGACCAACACATAAACTTTTCACTCCTTGTATCAGAATAATTAAAAAATCTACATTGATTTTATTGTTCTTATATTGTTGTTTTATCATCTTAATATCAACAGATGAGGGCGAAGGATTGGATTCAGGATGTGTATGCCATTCGCCTAAATAGACGATTTTTCCATTAGAATTGTAGAATTCGTAATCCGTAATAATTTTAGCTATGTGCTTATCTCGTTCAAACGCATACCGAGATGATTTGTCAAAATTAGTTGGTAATGATAATTTTGTTACATAAATATTATTGTCATTTTTGTTGCTTACCCAGCCGAGTATAATACCACCTGATTCATTTTGGTTTTTATTCTGAATGTACTTGTTAAGTATATACAATACATTTTCAGACAGATTGATATTGTATTTGCCTCGTTTAATTGTCATTATGCAAAATAATTACTTCATTGCTAAAGGATTCCCGATTTAAAATATTATCGGCTGTTTGTATTTTCAATTCCTTTATGGTGTCCAAATTTCCAATCCACCGTACAGCTATACTATGTTTTATATCTTTTTGTATAATGTCGTTTATCCATTTATAGATAGATGATAAAAACAAAATAACATCGTTGCCGGAATATGGCGTATAAGAAGTTTCACATCCAGCTTCTTGTTTTGTTAACACAGGATTTGAAGCTTTGTACTCATCCGGTGCTATAACATTAAAACGATAAAGATGATTTTCATAAAGTTCATTTACATAAACTTTATCATTGGGATGAATAAACAAACAATGTCCGCCAAGAGCATAAGGCTCTACCCATAGGAAAAACATTGGGACGGTTATCTTTCCCTCATTATGCAATTCTACGAGCAGATTTTCAATATTTTGATTTCCTATAGCTATAAATGCGTATGAACAATCATTAAAAAAATCAAGATTTTCATATAATACTGATTCTAATCTCGCTGTCTTTATTACAACATTTTGGTCTGGTCGTATGTTTTTTATATACGCTTTCAATGCATTGGTTTTGTTTGAATGAACATTATTAAGTCCCAAAAGATGCCTGCCTATGTTTTCAAGCTGAAGAAAGTCGTCATCAATAAATTTGTAATTAGGGTAGTTTATCCCATTCAGAAAATAAATCAAGTTAGAACCGATGCTTCCAAGCCCTGCAACAAGAAAATCGTATTTTTTACGAATAACTCCACTGGTTCTTTTTTCGATTCTATGATTACTATATTCGCTTACCAAAAATTTTTCAACAAGATTGTTCTTTTGACGTTTAGATAAAATATCAAAAGAAGAAAAAGTACCAGGGCGAAATCCATTTATTTTTGTATTTAGAGGTTTGTGTTTCCATCCCAAAAGAATTGGAGTTGAAGTAGTTTCTGCTAAAAAGAAAATATGTTTTTCGACAGTTTTCCCATTGATGTATTCTTTAAATATCTTTAAGGATGATTGACTAATTGAATTAAGCACACTTTCATTAGTAAGGTCAAACGGCGGTTTAGAATTAATTTTATAGTCTGCTAAAAATAAGGCATCAAAAGAAGAACCCTTGCAGTCTTTTTCTGCAAGAAATTCTAAAAATAATTTTGATATGCTATTTTCCTCCTCATAGAGAAAATACTTAAAACCGTTGTATGGTTGATTGATTTTATATACTCTGAAAGTTTTTGTTTCTTTTGGATATTCGGTTATTAACGAAAGGTATTGAATTAGATTCATATCAGAAACAGAATCTCTCCAATAAGCTCTAATTTCATCTCGAAAGTCAATATGATTAGTTCCTTCAAGTCCTTGTTGTATAATATCTTTTGCTCGTCTAAGACAATCGCAAACTATTTTCAAAGGATTATTTTTGTCCAAAATAACAGCATCTTTATGAAAAGTACACACATAGCGGTCTTCATCTATATGCGGTATATATTTTATTGTATCATAACTTTCCTGACTTAAATAAATACATGGAATAGATAGCGGAAAAAACTTATCAAAAGCAATAAATAAACAAACCTCTCTCAAAGAGTTATTGACTTTAATTTCTGCTTCAATTTTCCAAACTTCCAAGTATTCTTTCTTCGGAAGAGAATTGATAATAGAGTTTCTGTCAATAGTTTCCCATTGAGATAAATCAGCATATACTTTGTCTAAAATCCTTGATAATACCGACATTATGCGTTTTTTGCATTTTGAGGAAAAACAGCAGGACTTTCATAGGATTTCGCATTTGCCTCATCAGGAACTAAATGACATGGAAACCTATCTCCTAAATGCTTTTGCCATTTCAAACAAGCTTCTTTCGTATTAGGATTAGCTATTGCCTGATTTGCAGAAACAATAAAGCTGTCAAGTGCTGACAGAAAATATTGTTTTTCTTCTGCTGAAGTCGTCGCAAATAAATCTTCGCCTTTTTTAGGTGTTGGTCTAAAGCATTTACATCCGTTAGAATCAAGTTCTGCCTTTATATTTACCAAAGTATCTCTAAAGGATATATCATCCCTCTCATTAGGAACATAATTATTCGCGGCGAGAATTGACATTATAATTCCGCTAGGCATTTCCCTCCTTTTTAAATCAGCCCACGCTTTTAAATATCTAACCAATCTTCGTAATTGACAGTCTGCTTTGCGTACATCGGACAACCACTTCTCGAAAGGCTCTGCATATTTCAATGAATCGTACAAAAAAGCTTTTTGAAATCCGGACTTCGTTTTTTCTTCAAACCAAGCGATAAACTCAACGGGACTACTTTCAATCCATCCTTCTTGTGTATGGGCCAATTCCGGAGTTTCAAAATTTTCTGCATAGTAGATAGGTAAATCGATATGAAATCCTAAGTTGTTTTTTGAATATTTACTTGCATATTTAACGCGTACACAAGTTGATTTATCTTCAATATCTTCTATTTCATTATTTCTATCTATTGCACGAATTATCAAGTCGTGAAAAATTTGAGGTTTGGCACGTCTTTCCTCCGGAAGATTTCCTTGAAAATAAACGCCATCATCCAAATCGAAATTATCTTTGTTTGGTTTTATAATGGTATCCATAACAAAAGAGCCCTGACTTTGAAATTCAATGGTATGTTTCATTCTGTCTTGTTCTGGCAGCTTTCCAAATGCAACCTTCATCCTGCTTCGTAAAGATTCTCTCGCAGTTAAAAGAATTTGTCGGTTTTCATCCGAAAGCCTAATCGTTTGATTGTAGGCTGAAAATAAATGGTGTGAATTTGCCATAATTATAAATAATTTAATTGTTAATACTATAAGTCTTTTTTGTTTTAAAAAATTGTGCAATTTCATCTTTTTTAGAATAGACCGTTGCTGTGTCACATCCCATACTTTTCATTAAATCCAAAGCATCATTTGTGGCTAAATCCATTTGAACCAAACATTCATTTTTTGAGGAAACTTCTGCAGTAGGTATTCTTGTGTACTTTATGGGCACGGGCATGTGTATCGCCATTTTTTCCATAAAAAAATTCGTAAAAAAATTCTGTCCACTCATAAATGTCTCGAATAAGTCATTTCTCCAATGCAAAAAAGATTTTTCTTTACGACTGCCAATTGGTAATCCATTTGACTTGGTTAAACTGCTTATAGAGAGAATTTCAATTGAACCATATTCTTTGCCATCACCAACGAAAAAAGTAATGGCTTCTAATAATCCCACCATAGTCGGATTGTTTGCCCAAACTCCGCCATCAACAAACTGTTGTCTTGAAAGGGAGTGGATTTCATGAACAGGAAAATATGTAGGTGCTGCGGATGTTGCAAGCGCAACGTCTACATACAAGATTTCATCATCTCTATCAAGAACAGAATGATTTTTTTTGAATACCCTTGTTTTACCATTTGTCAAACAGAATGAAGGTATGCATAGTAGATTATTGCTCTCTTTCAATTCTTTATCATGAAAAAGATTTTGCAAACTGTCTTTTAATGGTTTTTGTGGAAATTTTCCTTTAAACAATACTTGCTTGATGATACCTTTTAGCTTACTCATTTTTGGAAATATTTTTTGACCTTCCTCAGAATACAATTTTGAAATATCTTTTGCCGGAATTTTTAAAGATAAGGCAAGTGCTATCAATCCTCCGGTTGATGTTCCACATAACATATCAAAATGGTCTGAAATAGAACACTTGTATTTTTCTTCTAAATGTTCTAAGATTGTTGACGAGTAAAGCCCTTTGATACCTCCGCCATCAATCGACAAAATCTTAAATGTCTTTTTCTCTTGTTCCATAAAACAATTATATTGAGAGATATAAGCAATAAACGTGCCATCAATACAAACTGTGTCATTTTGTCATTTTTATATGACAAAAAACTGTTCATTTGTAACTCTCAAAATAGATATCAGTTTCTCTACTGGAAAATATGGATAAACACATATTGGTATAGGCGTTTAAGTCTCCCAAAGATTTTAGTATCTTTGCGGAATGGTTGCAAGAGAAAAATATGCAGGTGTGAATTTAATAGCGTTCTATAAAAAAAATCAGTCCGACGAAGATTGCTTAAAATATCTGTCTGAAATAAAGTGGGAAAATGGCTTTGTTTGTAAGAAGTGTTGGAACACAACATTTTGTAAAGGCAAAGAAAGGTGAAAATTTCAAACAACTGCATATTCACATAATGAACATTCAGGGTTGGTTACGCGGAATACACCACCATTGCTCAAATAAGCATTTACAGGGTTATCTTGATGAATATCATTTCCGATACAATCGAAGAGCATTTATGGGGTCAATCTTCGATTTGCTCATAGAAAGAATGGTTGTCAATGAACCTAAAAGATTGAATAATAAGAAAATAAACAGGACGGTCTAAACGCCTATACCAAAATACATATTCACACAAAACGAATGACAACAAGTGTATGAGGAAATTATTTTCCACTTTTCAAACACTTTCTTTTCACGATTCTTGCCATAAAAATCCAACTCAATGAAACGAATATAATATCAGTTTTTACTTTTTTCACTCGAAATCTCTATCTATTTGCCTAAAAACCGTCAGCAAGCCGTCAGTAGTCAAAATTAAAACAGGTTAGACTTTTTGTCTAACCTGCTGATTTTCAGTAGTCGGGATGACAAGATTTGAACTTGCGACCACACGCCCCCCAGACGCGTACTCTACCGGGCTGAGCTACATCCCGAAAAAATTAATACTTTTTTAAAAAGCTCGGCAAAGGTAGGAAAAAATCCCTAAAAGAAAAAATGTTCTGCCAATATTTTCAGTCCGATAGCAATGAGGATAACACCTCCCAAAACTTCCACTTTGAAGCGGAAACGCTTTCCAAAATAAACGCCGAGAACAACTCCCAAAAATGCAAACAGAAAACTTATTACTGCAATAATCGCCGATGCTTTCCAAATTGTGCAGGGAAAAGGAACAAATACCACGCCAACTGCCAATGCATCAATACTTGTGGCAAAGGCTAAAATAATAAGTGTTTTCCAGCTGAAATGCTTGTTTATGGAATTGTCCGTTTCGCATTCATTTTTTTCAGTTTTGAACGAATCAATAATCATTTTTACGCCGATAAACGTGAGCAAAGCAAAAGCAATCCAATGTCCAACCATTTTAATTTGTTCTGCAAAATAACTTCCTGCATAAAAACCAATTAAAGGCATAGTACCTTGAAACAACCCGAACAGCAACGCAATCCGAAGTGTGTAGAAAAAATGAATTTTTCGTGTACAAATTCCTTTGCAAGCCGCAACTGCAAAGCAATCCATAGCCAAACCTACGGCAATCAGAACGATAGAAAAAGTATTCATTTCACAAAAAATCGAAAATTAAAAATTGAATAAAAAAACTGCTCCAACGCGTGGAACAGTTTTTTATTTCTGAGTATTTTACACTCGTCTTTCCTTGATTTTG
>Ga0131853_10009268_pt1 | contig 17994 bp, 17 predicted proteins | sample TergutLab28metaG_FD_92764 | JGI IMG/M metagenome (GOLD analysis project Ga0131853, IMG submission 92764) | Labiotermes labralis P1 segment gut microbial communities from Petit-Saut dam, French Guiana - Lab288 P1 (version 2) (version 2) | ecosystem: Host-associated > Arthropoda: Insects >... | reverse complement strand
TTGTTGTTGTTGTTGTTGTGTTACTGACAAAAATAAAGAAAACTTTTATAACTATATTCAGATTTACATGAGAATTAGTCTACTGTACAGGTAGCAGTATTTAAAGAGATGAAAGTGTAAAATTGAAGGAAGAAGACATGCACCAATGACTGTGTTGGTTAGTCTAACAATACAGAAATAATTAATGTTAGTTGTTAGCCCGTGCAAATTAACAGGGAATTTTAAACAACTTGCATGTGCTTATTTTAGATGTTGGTTAAGGTGATTTGTTCAGCATTGTCGCCAGTTGTACAGGCAGTACCGTTGGCCAAGGCAAGAGCACAGTAGATGTTAGGAATGTGTTCCGTGTTTTTTTCAGGCTGAATAATTATGTATAATTTCTCTTCAGTACTAATTGCCTCTTTCTTTTTGTTTTTTAACTGGGGTTACACTAGGGGATATTGTGTCATAAAGGTAAAGAAACTTACCACAAAAATCATTGTCAACTGAACAATGAATATACGGTGATAGGTGGATTAGTCAGTGCATTGCCTTTCAGCCTCCTTTTACACCATGAAGTCCATACATTTTGGCTTCATCATAGCATGCAGTCATCTAGAGGGGGTGAATTAAGAATTGGTAAAACTTGTCAAGGGGTGTTAAACCAAAAGGTTTATATCAAGAAGTAAAATGTAAAGGTAAAGCAGTCCCATTACAGACCTTGACAGGCCCAGAGGGTTCCAGGAGGTTGAGGCTCCCAGATTTTAAGACAATCAGCAACATGAAGGTGGTAAGGTTGTCAGCCCTTTTCACCAGCTGCCTTTACCCCAGGAAATATTCCTGGTACTCATTTCTGTTAGAGGCTGAGTCAACCCCAGGGCCATAGTGTGACCAGAAGGATTATGTCAATGAAAAATTCCATTGACAACACCAGGAATCAAATCCGCGACCTTCCGACTTGTAACGCAGTGCCTCAACCAACTGCACCACTGCATGCCCCATATCAATAAGTACTTATATATATATATATATATATATATATATAGTACTTAAAATATTATCTGTTACGGCCATGCTTTGCACATGCAGGAAAATTTGTGAGTAATTAATTATGCATGAAATTCGCTGTGATGTGAATATTTATAGCATGACCAGTCACATATAGCATAGTGAGAAGGCTCCAGAAGGTGATATTTTGCTCATAGGTTGATGACGATGATGACTTGGAAGAAGAGGGAGGAGCATTCGAGGATGAAGACTCCGAATGAAATGGCTAAATGCAGACAGACTTCAAGGTAATACGTTTGCTGACAGAGTGAAAGTTCTAGCCTGTGTGAGATGAATTGTAGTAGAGGCTGGAATTTTAGGGGGCCAGAAAGTTACTGCATATTTCTCTATTTGTATATTAATTTGTGTAATAGTTGGCAGCAGATCTGGGTACTGCACAAACATGTGTCTTGAACCTTCTGCAAAGTTTCCTCTCTGATGTGTCATATTTTATTTACACATACTCTGATCTACTCCCCCACCTGGCAGAAGGAATCATACACTGGGGGTTTTCCATCCCGTTGTGTGTACATGTAATAGTATTCTTTATTTGACCGTCGTTACACAACAATGTGGTGCATTGTTTTTATAATGCAACTATCAACTGAGTGACATGTTTCAACCCTACAGGGCCATCATCAGGCTATATAAAATAATGGTAATTAGACTGCATGTACCGTGTCTAATATCATTATTTTATATAGCCTGATGATGGCCCTGTAGGGTCGAAACATGTCGCTCAGTTGATAGTTGCATAATAAAAACATTGCACATTGTTGTGTATTGACGGTCAAATAAAGAATACTAGAAGGAATCATGGTAGACCTTTGAAGAGACTTCTGGATACATGAGACCAGAACAGGTCAACAAATGGCCCAACTCCATGAAAGATATATGATGTTGATGACATATTATGATTTAATAGCAGGATATTGTTGTAAATTTGGATCATAAAATCTATTGAGAAAAATGTTTCTGTACAAGTGGAACATCTTATGCACATAAACCTTTGTTGAAAATACCTGCTGTCATAACTCAGGAGTCTGGAAAGATGGTTGTATATACAGTAAGATACCGCACTTAAGAGAGTAGTAGTATACACAGAGTTATGTTGCTGTTTGAAAATTTTTTCATGAAGATCGATACTGCATTACCTTCCACTGCAATTTATGCCTGCCATCTTACGATGTTATTCATTACTATCTGCTGGTATATATAATGAGAAACTAGCAAGTGGCAAGGATTATTACTTTTACATACTGTTAAAGTATGTGCCCTTCTAACTTTCCATGTTACCGTTGTCGTGAATGAATCAAGAATACTGTTATTTCAAACAGGTTGTTTCTGTGAGTCTGTGTGTATAATACAGTTTTTAAAATGGAAAGTAGTTTACAGATGTACAGAATTTCTATGTTCAGCATGTCTTGTTCATGTGTTGTACTGTACATTTCAGACAGAATTTATTTATAGCTAAATAATTTACATATTAAATGTCACATAATAACAAAAACCAAGTACTTGTAGTACTGCAAATGTGAAGGAAGGAAATTATAACTGATGGACAGCCATCAGAGTGCATGAATTTATTGCTGGAGTTTCAAATCTTTTGCAAGAACATCAACTCTCACACTCAGTCTATTTTTGGTTGTGAGGTGACCCCCAGACCTATCAGAGCTCCCACATACTGACAATCAGAAACATTACAGCCAGTAAAAAGAAGGTAAAGCAATCCCGTTACAGGGTTCCAGGTAGTTAAGGTTCCCAGATTACATGACAACGGCACAGGATGGTGGTAAGGTTGCCAGCCTTACACACCGGCCGCCTTTACCCCCAGGAAATGCTCCTGGTACTCATTTCTGTTAGAGGCTGAGTCGACCCCAGGGCCATAGTGCGATTGGAAGGATTATGTCAATGAAAAATTCCATTGACACCATCTGGAATCGAACCAGCGACCTTCCGATTTGTAGCACAGCACCTTAACCACTGTGGTACCGTGGTCTTCGCATTACAGCCAGTAATTCAAATAAATACAAATGCAGTTCACCTCCCTCTGGCAACGAAATTGAGCAACTAATTCCAGGTCATAAAGAAAGGACAATAAATTGCATAATTAACTGAAAGTCAGAATGTTTTAACACTAAATAAAATTGTAGAGTATGGTTAATCATTAAAAGGTGCTTGCAGAAGGCACATTTTGTTTGTCCAGTGTCTGAGGCTGTTTGATGTCGTGCCACATAAAGTGCTTTGACATGGTTCATTCAGTAAACTGTAAAATGTGAAACCAAAAATAATTTCTTGTCCATACAGCTGTCAAGAGTTACTGGCTGGGTAGTGACCACATCGCGACTAAACTGTCTTCAGTGTGATGAAGAACTGGACCACAGTAACTGTTATAGTATTTGGGTTGGTATCCACTGCATTCCTGGTTCATGTAAATGTCACAGCATCTGAGAGACTTTGAAGTTTTGTAAAACTGTAAATAGCTTTATATGAAGGTTGATGTTTTAGAGGACTTGGTTGCACTGTGTTGCAAAAAGAAGTGAAGCTTTGGTGAAGTTATTCCGAGGTTTTGGTCCTGCGTCTAATGTCCTTTGAATTCAGCTTTTGGGGTTCAGCAGCGTCATGTGTTGGAGCTGTTCCAAGTGTTTTGGGCATACAATGCAGTCACCTTCAATTTCTTAATAATAAACCAATTTAATGCACAAAATCTTGTTTTATAATAAGTTTATTATATGCCTCTACGTGTTTCGAGCACTATGTGCTCATCATGAGGAGGTCAAAATTGTATTATACAGCATCTGGTATCATCACATCTGTAGGTGGCCATCCGGTGCGCAGGAGTCCTCTCTCAACCTGTGCACTGGACAGCCACCTACAGGTGTGATGATACCAATTTTGACCCCTGATGAAGAGCACATAGTGCTCGAAACATGTAGAGGCATATAATAAACTTATTATAAAACAAGATTTTGTGCATTATGTTGGTTAATTACTAAGATTATACTGAGATGCACGGTCAGCAAAACACCTTCAATCTCCTTCACAGCAAAGACTGTGACTGCATGGTCTGCTAAAACAATGCAGCTAAACCCCAACAGCTGAAGTGTAGGGTGTTTCGTAAGTTTATGACCACTTATGTGGGATAAAAGGTAAGATAATCCCTGGACAGACCCTGAGGGTTCCAGGAAGTTGAGGCTCCCAGATTTCCAGAGAGTTGGGACATGAACCCCATGCACCGGCCACATTTACCCCTCAGGAAATATTCCTGGTACTCATTTCTGTTAGAGGCTGAGTCAACCCTAGGACCTCAGTGTGACCAGAAGGATTATGTCAATTAAAAATAAGAATGATACTGTGAGGAATCGAGCCCACGACCTTCCAGCTTGTAGCAAGGCACCTAAACTAACTGTGCCATGTGCCCCCACTTATGTGGGGAGAAGAAATTCTCTGTCACCTACTTACCCACCAGTAGGCATCAGCTGCATGTCCACTTTCCTCCCACAGTGCAGGTGAATCGTGCTTAGAATATTTGTAATATGTGTAATAAACTTATGAATCACACTGTAGATCACTAGTTGGGTTTCTGTTATATGGATGTCCTTCAACTAAGCAAGTAACAGCGCTGAATCTGTAAATTGGACAGACCTTTCCCCCCGCCTCAAGTCATGCCGACAGCGTTCTCTGAATTTCATGCTGTACATTATGGTACGAATTTCCAGCACCTGTAAAAATGCTACTGAAGTGAGGCCAAACATGGACTTCATTTCTAGACAAACACAGCTGTACAAAATATTAATAATTCCTGTAAGAAAACCTACTTGTTCTGTCTGCAAGCTTTCAATTCTTAACCTCAGAATAGGGTTCCAATGGTTGCAGAAGTAACACTGGCCACCTTCCCATATGTTGCCCATCACATAAATTAAACTAAGATGCAAAATTGCTCTGATCAAAGATCCTGAGTCCTCAAGTTGGGGCACATTTATTATACAAGAAGTGTGGCAGGGTTGACAGCTTCACATGTGTGTTTGTAATGCATCTCACCATTTCACCACCATTTCCTGCTTGAAGCTGTCTGGCCCTGGCATTACTGTGAAGCAGCAGTTTGCACATTTATCAGACTTCTGTTTGGCTTTCTACAGCATAAGACTAGTTCGTGATGTTGATTTTCCACACGTATTTGTAAATGTTGTACATGAATATTTAATGAGAAGTTTTTTCAGGATTCATAAAAGTAATGATTTTGTCTTCCTTGAGCATTTCCACTTTTATGTGAGTTGTCTAGCAACCTAATCGGTCTGTGTCCGCCTACTCCAAGCTTTCCCTCTTCTGTGTCCTCCCATATTCCTCCTTCCTCAGTGCAACATCTACTCCTAACCTATTCCAACCTTGATCTCAATTTGGTTTGCATGTAAGGAAGAGCGTGTGTACAGACAGGTGGTGATCACATGGTGCTTTATAAACTACACCCAATGAAACTGGTGATGTAGGGAACAGAATACAACCTTCTGGGATGTGATGCTTTGTATTCTGTTAACTGGTTAGGGGCCAGTTGAAATGTGATGGCACACTCGCAGAAACCAGATTTCATTTTTTGGTGAAATGAACAAGTCCATTTAAATCGGCAGGGGTGTCAGTTCAGTCGACTATCGGCAGCCGAGGTGTGCGCATCAGCAGTAGTAATGCTGGATACACCATGTTCCGAGATAGTGTGAAGGGTACTGGCTACTCACTCCATTCACCAGTTTTCCATTCACTTCCCCTCCCATGTGTCATCACATTTCAACTGGAGTCTACCACAGTTTCAGACCAGATGCCTCCATCTTTAGCATAGATACTATCTTGAAGATGGCAGCAGCAAGTTCTCCAGACTGTTGGCCATTAAACATAGTCACTACTGTGACAAACTCAAAACTGGAAGGGAGACAAACTTTATATCAGTATCAAATTTGATTTATCTGTAGACATGTTGATTCGGATTTCGGACTTTAGCATGGCATGAAAATAGCCTGTGTTGCCGTTGTTCTGAGAGGATGTGGTGTCACGTGTATTCAATGGCACTACCTCCACATCTTCCAAGGGTCTAGGAGGACTACATCTACCTATGTATGACACATCATTCTTATCCTACAGACTTTGACTCTGAAGATGGAGGCAGCATGTTCCTCTGAAACAACAACCCACCCCACTTCCACACAGTGCCAGAACTGCAAACCAGGATCAACATTAGCATTGAATCACCATCAAAGCTTAACCCTTCAATGTGGAACATCGAGTATACTCGCATGTCATGCACATCATATCTCTCACAGCATCTAGTGTACTCCCCATGCACAGGTAAAATTTAAATACCCTTGGATGCTACTCCTGCATTGTGCTATGAACTGGGCTTTAAATGTCCCTGTTTTGAAGGGTTAAATCAGCTATTTTGATTCACCATGTTCTGAATTTGCCTGATACGTGGTCCCCCTGAGTTGTTTCTTAACTGCCTTTAACCCTGCTGTCAAAATGTATGTTGAAAAAATTATCATCCAAATAGCACGTGTTCTTTGTAACATGTAAAGTTGTCCCTGTACATGCCATGAAAGCATAAGTGAGAGTGGATGTTTAACTGCACTCATTCTTAACCCTGGCACTAGATAAAGGTGAGTGGTCATCCTCATGCCGTGGCCGTTTCACCCCCACCCTGGGGCCCCAGAGCCGGCCTGGTTGGCTGTACTGATTATCAAGTTGAGTACAATCAATTCATGCAAACACAAATAATTTATCTCCTTAGCTCATTAAGTTAAATACAAAAATGGTTATTTGTCAACTACGTTTATAAGTGGCAGTGTAAGGGAGGCAGTTACTGACAAGGCCTCTATAAGAAAGAACAGAAAATCTCTCACAAGAAAACGCAAGATGAAGCTGATAATGTTTATCAAGATCACATTAATACCGGTGTACGTGTTCACTAAAAAATGACTGTCCTAAATTTGTGTTATGAGATCTTCACATACAATATTTGGTGAGGAAACACCATAGGAGTAGACTGTAAGACACGAAACAAGTAAGTGGAAGGATGAAGGCACATATTAGATCATTGGGACTGGTGTCTGTCGTTGTGGCCGTGAACACTCCATTTATATGCCACTTTGTTCCTTAGAAAGGATGTGTGCATTAGTATATAAAGACACTGCAATGTGAGAAGATGGTATTGTTAACATTTGCTGAAGTGCTGCAGCCAGACAGACAGCAGACAAACTATGATACTCACGTACAGATTTGCAGACAAAACAGATGGCCATTTTTTATATCCCATACTCTGCCAGCATCCAGAAAACAGATTCAAAACATCAATTTGTGTGTGTGTGTGTGTGTTTTGTGTGTACTGTGAATGTAACATAAGAGGAGGACATAAAACATCCAACAGTACAGGTTTCAAGATTTCAAGTTCTCACAGCAGTGGCTGTGAATTGGACAGTGTTCTGGAATGTGACTCCATGTAATGTGGTTGATATACCATATTACTTCGAATTTAAAGGATGCTAATTAGAAAGGTGTAAATATGTTGTAAATGAATTTATTAACAAACTTAAAATGTGAGATTCAACATTTTTGCATGTAAATTCTTTTAGCGAGGCCACTCGTTCTTCAAGGAAAATTATGTTTTTTGAGGCTTTCAAAGAGTGAAGAACAATGCTTCATATTTAAGACAAACCCTAATTTTTTGTTCAGAAAAAACATTAAAAAAGAGCATCTTAAATTCAAAGTAATATGGTACGTATAATACGGTTCTGGACAAAATTGTTGCGTGCATCGTCATTTCTGTTACCTTGAAGCTTCCAAAACCCTGGTATCAGTTTACCAAACTACGCAAATGTCTTTTTCAGAATTTGTTTTCTGGCTGGGACAGAACAAGCATAAGGATTTGACGTTCGAGTGACCATGCATCATGATAAATTCCTATAATAAAACCAACTAGATGCACTAATTTCTCAAATTTATTTTTGGAATAAAACTCTACATGTTTCGGACAGCTCCTCTGTCCATTAGGAGTTTTTCACTGTACACACAGCAGTGGTATATGTCATACAGGTTTGCTGACAGCTCGCAATGGTATATGTCATATAGGTTTGCTGACAGCTCGCGATGGTGTGTGTCATACAGGTTTGCTGACAGGTCATGATGGTATATGTCACAGGTTTGCTGACAGCTTGTGATGGTATATGTCATACAGGTTTGCTGACAGATAGCGATGGTATATGTCATACAGGTTTGCTGACAGCTTGTGATGGTATATGTCATACAGGTTTGCTGACAGATAGCGATGGTATATGTCATACAGGTTTGCTGACAGCTTGCGATGGTATATGTCATACAGGTTTGCTGACAGCTCATGATGGTATATGTCATACAGGTTTGCTGACAGCTCGTAATGGTATATGTCATACAGGTTTGCTGACAGCTGGCGATGGTATATGTCATACAGGTTTGCTGACAGCTCGCGATGGTATATGTCATACAGGTTTGCTGACAGCTTGCGATGGTATGTGTCATACAGGTTTGCTGACAGGTCATGATGGTATATGTCATACAGGTTTGCTGACAGCTTGCAATGGTATATGTCATACAGGTTTGCTGACAGCTTGCGATGGCATATGTCATACAGGTTGGCTGACAGCTTGCGATGGTATGTGTCATACAGGTTTGCTGACAGGTCGCGATGGTATATGTCATACAGGTTTGCTGACAGCTTGCGATGGTATATGTCATACAGGTTTGCTGACAGCTCGTGATGGTATATGTCATACAGGTTTGCTGACAGCTTGCGATGGCATATGTCATACAGGTTTGCTGACAGCTTGCAAGCTGTCAGCCAACCTGTATGGCATATACCATTGCTGTGTGTACAGTGAAAAACTCCTGATGGTGGACAGAGGAACTCTCCGAAGCATGTAGAGTTTTATTCCAAAAATAAATTTGAGAAATTAGTGCATCTAGTTGGTTTTATTATAAAAAAGCATAAGGATGCATTCATGTATTTCCATTATACAGCTGGCTGGACACTGACTCCCCCCCAAGTAATGACACTTCTATCAACCTGGCCACCCATCCTGGAGTACCAGGGAATTTATTCCAGGGCAAAGTCACTGGCAACACTGATTTAAAAATTTTTTAATGACATTCTTCAGGACTACACTTGTGGGATGACCCATGCCACAACACACACATTTATTTTTACGTTCTTTCTGTAAAAAGTCTCTTATTATGCTGAGTATGTGTCAATGTGAAATAAATAGTTTAGTGTCACTAAAGTTACTTCATCTCTTTATGAAATCTGCTACTCACATCTTGCTACTGGCTTTGGTTTGTATTAAGAATTATGTGTTGCATCAGCTAATACATTCCTACAGTCATTATCATACACAACTATGTTACAAATGCATGGCTTAGTTCAATGGGCGGTAAGGGTACTGTAAGTCCATTCAGCAAAAGAAGCATGAGGGTAATTAATATGCATTACTGGGTCACTCTGGCTAATCTGTGTTTCATCTTACATTACAACACAGTTTAACAAAGTTTAATATATGGCACTTGACATATCTACCCTCTTATATCACATGCAGAAAGCTTCTTTCACGAAATGAACTTTGTTGACATTGCATCAATGAAATTACATCAGTTTGATGTAGGGCTGAGTATTTGACCTAGTTGGATGCAATGTTTGCCACAGACCCCTGAACACAGCTGTAAAAATTTGCAAATTATTGCAGTGCAAGGCAAATTTTAGATGCAATCCAATAATCTGCAGCCAGTCCTTCAACTGCTAGCTAATGCTAAACTGAGACAAGTATATATTTGCTATATACATAGTGCAAATAGAACGAGTAACAATAAATAAGTACATTTAATTTATAAATTACTTTGCTGTTTGATGTTGGCTTCAATGTAGCCAGGTGGAGCTGACATGCACACGTGCACACGATGCCTCAGGAGTCACTTGGTACTGGGAACAAGGAAAGGCCTTGCATGTCAGGTACAACATAGCTTTGATACTACACACTTTTTGTACAATTAATCAGAGAGCTTTGTCTTGTTGAGGGGGAGGTCAGGGGTGAGGTGGTGAGAGTAATACCGCATGTCACATGCTGGGTCATAACTTGGGCTAATGTCACGGTGGGCTCGATTGTGGTGCCGGATGAGGTAGCTGTCCCTGACAAATGTCCTCCCACAGACATGGCACTCAAAATTAGATCCTGATGCATGTGTCCGGATGTGGATGGCAAACTGACTCTTAGATGTGAATGTCAGGCTGCAATGGTCACATGTCAGTGGTTTTTCTGCCACATGACTCCAACGGTGTGCTGTTACATAGCTCTTTACTGCAAAACGCTTGTGGCAGATGTCACAGGAGTAGGGGCGTTCCCCTGTGTGCACACGCTTGTGTGTGTTCAGACTACTCTTCTGTGTAAAACGTTTCAAACATAAATCACACTGAAATGGACGTTCACCCGTATGTGTTCGCATATGCACCTCGAGATAGGGTTTGCGGCAGAAGCTTGCCTCACATGCTGTACACTGAAATGGCTTGTTACCTGAATGCAGTTTCATATGAACATAATATGAGGATGCAGATGACAGTATCTTCCCACACACTTTGCACGCCTGGGGCTTCGGGCGAGGGACGGTTTCAGACTTCTGAACATGCTGCTGTTGTGGGTGTTCCTTGTCTGAGGTGATGCTGCTGTTGCCTCCATCTTCCCCTGTTGGGCAACTGTAAAATCCCATGAGTTGTATTTTTATCGGGTGGCCATACATCTCCATTCTTTTCGTTTTGTCATAAGGTAAATGTAAAATGAAATTAAATTATTGTGAATGTCACCAAACATGGACAGGGAATTGACCTTTCAGGTCATTTGTGCGAAAAGTCAAGTCACCTGAAAAGAACAGTAATTTCTTGTCAATTTTAATTGAACGTTTGAGACTGCAAAATTAAAAGAATGCTCTATGAAATTTTTACTTGCGCAATAAAAAACTAAAAATTTTGTTAGAAATTTTTCTATAATAGCACCTGGCCACATTCTACACATGAAATTACAAGCCTTACCAATCAGATGGCACTACGATACTGAATGCAATACAACTAATTTACCTCGGTGTGATATGATTTTCTGGTGTACTCTCTACCTGCATCTGAATAATGTGTATCACTTGAATCCGATAATCACATATATGAACACACAAATCTCCTTTAACCTTCCGCAAGGAAACTAAGATGGCTGCTTGGCAGCAAGAATTCTTTCGTATCGGCAGTAAGAAGTAATGATACGCGTCTGTTTTCTATCGCTTTGTGTAGAACGGAAACGAGAATTATTGGTTACAGACTTAACTGGTACGAAAATGAAACCCCACTGTCACATGTATAAAACATCCGGGCTTATCGCATTGCAAGTACTTTCATATACCTATCAGAAAACTATTGCGCATGAATGAAGTGCACTACTTAAAGTACCAATAAATACATTTATGAAAAACATCGTTATTGATTTTGCACTGAAGGTAACTATAAAATAATGGGCTTTGCTTAAAAGTGCCTGATTTATGTAACGTATAATAAGTCAATTATGAAATTCCTATGTGTCACGTCCATGTAAATGGACTATGGAATTAGTCTAACAACACGTCATCTATTGGATATTTCAGGCATTCTAACCCACCGACTATTTAACTCATGTGTTGTGACACGCAAAATTCACGTTCGTGTAAAACACACATAAGACATGCATACGTGTAAGTGTGGGGACGAGCATGGATTACAGCCCGAATGCGTAACAGTATGATGATGCTCAGTCGTCTAACAACCGTTATTCCTGCATTCCAGCAAGTCTATAATGGTCACTGATTATTGTCTGTGCGCCACCGCTACCGCGAGACGACAGTGCGTCCCAAGCACAGAACATCTAGGTTAGGACCCAAGTATCAACACATTCGCTCACGTATGCGACCGTGGTCGGCTAGACCTGCGTTGTCCATCGCACAGAAGAAAATGTGAGGGAACTTTCTAAACGCGGTTTTACGCAGTTCTACTGTCACTGGCTGTAGCGTGATTGAAACTTCGGTTTGACATTAGTTTTTTTTTTCTGTCAAAATGGCGAAGAGGGAAGGTAGCGCTGTGAAATGGGTGAGAAAAAATGCAGAGAGCGATATTGTAGAAATGTTGTTTTATGAAGATGCGGAAAATGAATTTCTTTCATTTGGTAGTGACTGTAACGACACAGAAAGCTACAGTGATAGTGAAACTGATGACCACGTTTTTCCACCTGATTTTTCCCCACTCTACCGCCCTCTCTCTTTACCTTTCACTGCAAATGTAGGCATGAATTTGTTGTGTCAGTTTTGCGAAAGTATTGTATTGTTTGTTGAGTTCCTTGTACTTCAGAATTTTATCAGCATCTCGTTGATCAGACTAACACCTACGCAAGTCAAGTCGTAAGTGCAGCCGCGTCACAATATATTCCATATATCAGACTTGGGTTTCCGTGACAGTGGAAAAAATTAAGAAGTATTTTGGCCTAACATTCATAGCAGGGATATATATGTATGCGTTGATGTGCCTTCAGATAACCCTGTTCTGTGAGTAAATTATTTATTACACACATGATAAGTAATGAACGCTTGCCGCAGTGTGTGCGTTGAAGTATCTATAGAGCAGTCTGCCACATGAATTAGTTATTACACGTGCCAGAAGCAAATGGACTCTTTCCAGTACGTGTGCGTTGATGTACCTTAAGATTACTCTGCTCTGGGAATGACTTATTACACATGTCAGAAAAAAATGCACACTTTCCATTGTGTGCGTTGATGTACCTTCAGGTTATCCTGCTCCATGAATGACTTATAACATACATCACAGGTAAGTGGACGCACTCCACCATGTGCGTGTTGATGTATCTGCAGATTACCCTCGTCTGGGAATGACTTATTACACGCTTCACAAATAAATGCACACTCTTCACTATGTGCATATTGATACATCTTCAGGTGACTCTGCCGTGTGAAAGATTTATAATACACAATGCAGGTTTATAGCTGCCTCCCTCCATGCAGATCACTGTGCTGCTGAAATGTTGTACTGTACACACAACTTGGACCTGGACAATCCACATCATTTGGTGTGCAATATTGAGGAAAGAAAAGTATAAAGAGCAAAATATACAACACTTTAATAATTATTCCATCACAGGACTTGTGTTCTTAAGGTGTGCTTTAAGTTCTGCACAGTCTGCTACTGTCATATGCTGTGATATTCACAAAGACTCCATTCATGTCACTTGGATTCTGCAATCATTGCCACTTAGCCTGTTTCATTGATCTACCCATTTCAACCATTCTTCAAGGCATGGCTAACGAAAGATTTTCAGAATTTCCTACACTGTTTTTTGGCTGAACTTAATGGTATCTTTTGTTATACATTCTTCAAGTCCTACTGATGATCACACTGTTGTCCAGGTTTTCCTAAGCTGCAAACCTGCCTGCAATTCGAGCATGATACTGGTCTTTAACATCATTAACGTTCACCTTCTTCACATTAGAAGTCTTAAATTAAAACGTTTTCTTTCCCCTCCCCTGAACTTAGCCACCACTGGACAAAGTCAGTACCACCATCAACTGCTCTAAAAGATAGAACATCAAGCATGTCAATACTGTCATATTATGATATTAATAGTGCACGTCAGCACAAGTGTTTTTATTACACAAGGTAATTATGTAGGTTACGTGTTTCAACTATTGAACAGTCATCTTCAGGCCTATTCTTTACAGGTTAAGTTACAGGATGCTGTGCACACATTGGGATCCCAGTGTGTTTACATAAGAGAAATACTTAAGCCAGATCATTTATCTAGGAAAGTAAATGTGTGAAATGTGTAACTAACTGGTTAAAATACATTTAAAGTTCTTTTAAAAGTAGTGTATTGGCGTTTACCAGTTAAAAACAGTCCTGTTACCGACTAATTCTTGTTTGGGTTTTGAGGTTACTAGCAAATATAACCTCAAAACATTAGCAACCTATGTCTTTCCATCAGTATAACTCAAGTGCATTCATTAATTCTGTGACATGGAAATACCATACCTTCACAGACATTTTGGGGAGGCAAAATTTACCTCTCTTACCCCATTATTACAGGTAATTCCATGTAAACTAGGTTGAAAATGTCCATTACCAGAAATTTATCCTCCTGTTTCCACACTGAAACCCCCTAACAAAGTTTTCAGGTGGTAGTAACAGAATTTGTACAGTACTTACTCCAATGCCTGACAAAGACCTTCCACTTTGTTGTCACTTGTACACTTAGTTGTAGCATTCACACTCACAAATGTATCACACAACCTCTTAGCATTACCAGTCAGTAACACGGACTGTGCATTCTGAAACTCTGTTATAATTTCATTACATAAAAATAAACCAGTCTTAACTGAAGCTCAAAATGAATTCTGAAACACATTTTCTTTAATTTTTTCTTCCACCAGTGACTGTTTTTTATTATGTAAGATACCAAGATAAATAAAGGATGTCATGCATATCATGAATATTACATATTTTCGTTGTACTGTTAGGCAGCATCTGATTATTTAGCAATAATTAACAAGATTCATCGTAACCAGAATGCCCTCTGGCGACACATGTAAATTTAAGGTATGAGTTTTCTTGTCATGTTACAAGTTCTCACAGTGGTAGTGGTGCTGAAACTTTCAGCTTGGTGGGTTGATATGCTGAATTTGACGTTCAGGTGACCGTACATCATGATAAATTCTTATAATAAAACCAATTAGATGCACTGATTTCTCAAATTTATTTTTGGAATAAAACTGTACGTGTTTCAGACAGTTCCTCTGTCCATCATCACTGTACACACACCAAAGGCATATGTCATACAGGTTTGCTGACAGCTTGCGAGCAGGATCAGGATGGAACTGCATTTCCATTCTGATCCTCAGTTCCGTCTTTATCCTGCTCGCAAGTTGTCAACAAACATGTACGACACATACCACTGCTGTGTGTACAGTGAAAAACTCCTGATGATGGACGGAGGAACTGTCCGAAACATGTAGAGTTTTATTCCAAAAATAAATTAGAGAAATTAGTGCATCTAGTTGGTTTTATTATAAGAATTGATATGCTGAGTCAGCTAGTAATATGTATAGTACTATATAGTAATATGTATAGTACTAATATTGTTGTTATAATTCCTATTATTTGGTTGTATATAACAGTTGTTGTAGTTGTAATTTCGTTTTCTATTATGGTTTCGTGTACATTTATTTCTTTGTTGTTGGTTACTGTTGGTATAATATATAGTAGGATGGGCAGTAGTATTAGTGTGATTGTTAATATTTTGTTTGATGGTGAGAATATTTCGTTTGAGGCTAGGCTGAAATTTCAAATTACTGTATTGCTTATGTCCTTTGAAATGCTAGTGTAGCTTGTTCCAGTCAACACAGCATAATCCAGACAATATGAGTCTTCAACAGATCCATTAGTTTCTTCACTGCTCGCCTCATGCCATATGCAGTTCAATGGAACAAAATGCTTGTTGGGAAGATATTAGTCCAGATCATCATCAAGCTGTTTAATCTTGTTTGTAAACCAATCATTACCATATCGTACAGCCAGCCGATCATCCAAGTCCTGATCCACGTAGATTCATTTGGCACACTCACATCATATTTCTTTAAGAACAAATTCAACATAATTCTACCAAACTTACCTAGGACTCCCAAGCGCTCTGTTGTCATGGGGTTTTCCTAACTAAAGCTTTGTTGGAAAATATTGTTTCTTAACATACATGCTTCATGCAACACACATTTCATTCTGTCTTATTTGACTAGCCTAGTATCATATAATAAAAGGTACAAACTACAATGATTCTTATTATGCAGTCTTCTGAAGGCTACTACTTCCTTCTGAGGTCAACATATCTTTCTCAGCAGTTCTCCTCCTCCTCCCCTTCCCCCTCCCCATCCTCCCCCCCTCCTCTCCTCCTCCTCCAGATGCACCACAGCCTTAGGCTTATTGTTCAGCCCTAATATTTCATTCAGCACAGATTCACTAATCCTGCACCTCATATGAAGAGGCAAAGGTCCTTTACTGAAGCTGTGCTTCTATCTTTTGGTTCTACAGTCGGCCTCCCAAAGACATAATAACGCTGACAAGCCAACACCTCGCAACAGCAAATAATATGCTGCACTGTTTTGGTCTCCATCCCACAAAATCTGCAGATTGGATCCCCATCAAACAGGCCCATAGTATACAGGTGCCCCCTTACAGGAGCATGCCCAGTGTAGATCGCAGTTACCATTTTTAGCTGATGCTTACTTAACTTAAGTAGGTCGTCAGCTCTTTTCTTACATGGTCTACCTATAAATAGTTTGCCATGTCTGAGGCCTGACGTATCTATCCAGGCTCTATGATGTTGTACCTCGGTCCAGTTCTGAATTGCTTCTCTTACCGAACACTTAGGTATTCCAAGAGCCATCTCTGGACTGAGTAACGGCATGGCTGACATTTGTCTAGCAAGCTTATCAGCTTCCTCATTGCCAGAAATGCCCCGGTGCCCCTTCACCCAGGCGAGGGTAACCTCATTTAGGCTAGACAACGCTGAGAGAGCATCCAGGCACTCTGCAACCAGTCCTGAGGTCACTTTCAGGCTGGTACATGTCTTAAGTGCAGCCTCGCTATCAGAAAAAATAAGAATCCGCTTATTCTTGTATGGCCTTCGTATGTTTTCGCATGCACATTGTAGAATGGCATATATTTCAGTTTGAAAAACTGTAGCAAATTTACCCAATGGGAAGCTAAAACTTCTGTTTGGTCTCAAGCCAAAAATATCAGACCCTGTCCCCGAGTTAGCCCTAGAGCCATCAGTGAACCAGATCAGGGCATCCTCAGGGAACACTGAGTCTTTATTTCTCCAATAATCCCAGTCTATAATGACATTGAAGATTTTGGAATAATAATAAACTGGAATAGTGTGATCCGCCCACATATCCACAATAGGGTCACCCACATTTCTCCAGATAGCAACACTGCTTCTGCTTTAGGATTGGCTGGTTGCTTGAGTATGTGCAGCCTATAGAGTGTCATCCTTGCCTCCACCAGGATCACCAGATCCAACGGAGTCAGATTCAAAAGTATCTCCATTGCTGCGTAGGGGTCGATTTCATAGCCCCTGTGATAGCTAGACAGACCATTCTTTGAATCTTGCCTAATTGAGTTTTAGTGGTTTTTTGCATGACCTTGGACCACCACACCAAGGCATCATGAAGTATGGATGGTCTAATTACCCTAGTATAGAGCCAATGCACCATATTAGGTTTAAGACCCCATTTTTTTTCCACATATGCATCTAACTACCGCAAAGGTGGTTTGCATTTTGTTAATTATTTTCTGAAAATGCTGGTTCCGGTTGAGTTTGGAGTCTAAGGTCACTCCCAAATACCTAACCTCATCCACCATTGTAAGATCCTTACCATAGAGTGTGAGAGGTCCTAAGCCCTCTGTGTTCCTTCTGTTGGTAAATGGCAGTTTTGTGGGGGCTAATATTCGGACCCTCTTTTACAGCCCATTTAACTACCACATTCAGGGCATCTTGCATAATCTCCCTGACAGTGTGCGCAAATTTACCTTGGACTATGATAACGATGTCGTCAGCATAGCCGAATGTACTGAAGCCTAGGTTGTTTGTGATCATCAAAAGCCTATCAACAACTAGATTCCACAAGAGGGGAGACAAAACTCCTCCCTGCAGGCATCCACCTACAGCTTTGGCAGTCAAACTGCTGCCCATGGTGGAGGTATGTACCAGTCTGCTTTCAAGCATGGACCTGACCCACCTGCAACAGGTTTCCTCAAGTCCGCGCTCCCTGGCAGCTGTAATTATTGCGCTGAAAGAGGTGTTGTCAAACGCCCCCTCAATGTCCAGGAAGGCG
>Ga0131853_10009267_pt1 | contig 17995 bp, 5 predicted proteins | sample TergutLab28metaG_FD_92764 | JGI IMG/M metagenome (GOLD analysis project Ga0131853, IMG submission 92764) | Labiotermes labralis P1 segment gut microbial communities from Petit-Saut dam, French Guiana - Lab288 P1 (version 2) (version 2) | ecosystem: Host-associated > Arthropoda: Insects >... | reverse complement strand
TGTGTGTGTGTGTGTGTGTGTGTGTGTGTGTGTGTGTGTGTGTGTGGTGTGTGTGTATGTGTGTGTGTGTGTGCGCGTGTATGTGTGTGTGTGTGGGTGTGGGTGTGTGTGTGTGTATGGGGTGGGTGGGTGGTGTGTGTGTATGTGCGTGTGCGTGCGTGTGTGTGTGCGCGCGTGTGTGTGTGTGTGTGTGGGTGTGTGTGTGTGTGGTGTGGGTTTATGTATGTGTGTGTGTGCGTGTGTGTGCGTGTGTGTGTGTGTGTGTGGGGGGGTGGTGTGTGTATGTGTGTGTGTGTATGTATGTGTGTGTATGGCTGGGTGTGTGTGTGTGCGTGTGTGTGTATGTGTGTGTGTGTGCGCGTGTGTGTGTGTGTGTGGGTGTGTGTGTGTGTGTGAGTGTGTGTGTGTGTGGGGGGGTGGGTGGTGTGTGTGTGTGTCTAATCGTGTGTGATTTAGAAACCTCAACAGCAAAGCGGTCAAGGCCCAATTGGGACTGTTGCTGCACAGAAAAGAAAAGAAGTGAAAATACCGTAAAATTTGGATAATGATCGTCTGAAAAACAATATACATGACGTTTCGGCGTTTAATAATGCATTTGCCCTCAGACGATTAGTTGTTACACTGATAAAGTGACAATGGTCGGGATTGAACCCGGGACCGTTTTTGTACAACTCTTGACTACCCACCCTGGTTGCCTGTTTATTGGCGTAAATTTAATGTTCAAGGGGTTGAATGTTTGATCAAGAGCTTAGCCACTAATCTCGGAAATAATTCCTAGAAACAATGTGTTTTGTTCTGGGTCGAAACGTGCAGATTGTCTGATCTATGAAGGAGGAAGAAGATTTCAGATAACATAATATAAGCAAATTTCCTGAAGACGAGAGAAGATCCAAATTAGTAAATGTCATGAAGACGTGTATTAAGTGCACCTCAGAAAAGAGACAATGTGCATATAATTGTGGCAAATTAATTTTTAATAAAGTCCTCTTGTCCATACCTGATGGTAAGAGTACCACAGAGTATATACAGGCGACACATTTGAAGGAAAGTTGACGACATAAGCGTTTTACGGACCGTTTGTTTATTTGTTCGTGCTTGCGTTTTAAGTAATTAGTGTCCTTATCTCAGATGTGATAGACCTGTGTAGGTTGAAATTATGTGTGTTTGTGGTTGTAGAGTCTGTGACTACGTCAAGCCATGTAGGAGAATTGTCCGGACTCGTAATATCTCTGACACGGCAACCATCGTCAAAAGTCGAACTGTAGGAGCCAGTCATGGACGCGATCACGTAGCAGTCCGTTACAGAAACCAGAAGTAGCAGAACTATTGGAATTTACTGGTGAATTATCACTGCCATCTAATGAATGCAGAGCGGTCAGTGTGCTGATGAAAGAACAAGGTCAACCAGAGGCCTCCCTTCGGAAGTAACTTGTTTTGCGTCACACAGTGTGTTCACAACACATGTCCACTCACAAAAATTGTAACATTTCTGGTCCGGAGTTGGAAAATTTCACATGAACCTAGCTTAACGTAGCGTGCAGTCAGTACATGCCTAAGTGATTCTGAGTTACCTACTATATTAACACGGAAAATACATAATTTATGTATCACATTGATGCGCGTCAAATGCCTACAATGTGGAATATTTTTACACTCAATTTCCTTCTAAATAATGAGAAAGTATTGTATTATTAAAATTTCAACACAACTACACAAGGAAAACATTATTTAGAATAAAATAATTATTTCGATACAGTTACAAATACGATTCAGGACACGACTGGCCAAACCGGAACATCTTCAGGAAGATATACGCAAACAGGTATTTTAATATAAAAAAAATCGTGTTCTTTTTTAATAATTACTGACTGTAATTAAAACGGTAATCAGCTTGTACCAAACGAAATTTAAAATTGAGATCTAAATTATTTAACGCATTTAGCAGTTCTTTTGACTAGGTTAGGAACTGTTAACTCTTCAAGGAGGACTTTTTCCATTGTGTTGCTTAATTTATTGGCGTGTTCCTTTTGATTCTTACGACAGGCGGGAATTATTTGCCTTTCGGGATTAACTAATTGGTCCTTGTAATGTAAAAACAGTATGTTTCCTGCGAGGTATGAACAGAACTTTGTGTTCTGTTTACGTAATTTTTATGCTTCAAATGGTTAAAAGGACGGTAGTGTAAATATAATGAGCAATGCGGCGCTTTCGCTTAACCATTGTAGCCGTCGAAAAGCGCTCAGCATGAAATATTTTGATTATGTGTCTGTACATTTGCTTTGGTTTTCCGGCATGCAAATTATATCTTTTCTGCACCATATTATATTATCACGTGTGGCCTGTCCATCTGTACCATATTTTTCCACATTATTTCATAAACGGTATGATTTGGAAAAAAAAATTATTGAACATAAAATGTGTTTTAATTTACTCCACAAATGTTGTCTGAAATGCTTCTCATTCTAAGAAGAATTCGGTGAGCTATTATCATAATATTAATTGATCTTCATGTAAAGTACACGTTATTGTAGCCAGAGTTTAGTGAAACTTGAATTTTCTCGACAGATTTTCGAAAAATCCTCATATATAAAAGATTTCATGAAAATCCACACAGTGGGATCCGAGTTGTTCCATGAACGCGGACGGACAGGCAACAAAGCTAGTGGTCATTCTTCGCAATTTTGCAAACGCGCCTAAAATCCATTTTTTTTGGCGTGTCTCCTTTGTGACATGCAATTTAAATTTCTGCGCTTTTGGCCTGCGTAAATAGCTCTGTTGCTAGGTGACAGGAATATTACATCATCCGATCTTTCCAAGCATTGAAAGCGTTAAAACACCTCTGCTTATTACTTATAACTGCATTTGGAATCATAACGTTTAGGGTAATTGTTTACCCGACTCAGTTTTTAAAGTTTATTTCCTCTGAATTATCAAATCTTCTGGGATGTAACGCTATGTCGTTAGGTTAGTTACCAAAGTTTCGAAGACACTGCGATTCTACAAAATGTCAGGAAGCAACGAAGCAGCACGGCAGTACATTCCAGAAGACTTGAATCTTCAGCCACACGCCCCTGTGAGAAAGTCAAATATAATAGTAATTCTCTAATTTGGGAGAAACCAAACATATTGTGAGGGCTGCAAATAACAAATCAAAATTTTGTAAGCCTGTGTAATACATTAGGTGTAGACTGCGGAAAATTAAGGCCAGTAAAATCTTGGAAGTTCCTATATACCCGCGGAATGGATCAGAGTGCAATGAATGTCACATGACGAACCGTAAACGCACCGCCAAATTTGAAGTAGCGTTATTTTATGTGTGTATGTGTGTGCGTAGAGGACCATGTAACAGTGACCTAATGGTGAAGGTAACCTGACCATGGCCTTTATTACCACGGAACTCCTCGTATAGCGACAAGCACTCCTTATTCAGGCGGCGAATTGTCATTGGTATTCATCATCACACATTACCTGGCTCCATGTTGGAATTCATTACGATTGATCGAATGAAAACGCTGCTTGCCTACAAACAGTTGCCAAAGATCATATCAAGTTGTTAGTCCCGCAGTTTCTTTGATTCCTCAGACACTTCCTTTTTTTTATGAAGATGAGGTTTGCCTAGTGACATTCTCAGTTCTGTTCCGTAACTTTGCGTGATTGCATAGCGTTAATGCTGCAACCTGATTGTTCTTTGGTACAACATTCGGATAATGATGATAATCAGACACTACCTATATGGTGGAGAGTATATAGACCTACAAAGGCAAGCGTTATCCGATAACTGAAATTGTGACTGTACGGGAGTGTCTACAGCATAGGTTTCCAACCCACCAGCATGTATTATCCACATTGTAAATTGTTTATATACGATAAAAATTGTCTGGTCGTCATTGAAAAGACGATACTTACTGCACTAGTGGTGGAAACCTGAAGTACTTCATGACGCTCACAATATATTCATCGGAGTCACCCCGTTATGTGACATTAAATACTTTAATTTTAGTGATATCACAGGCGTGCTTAAGCATGAAGCAGTAAATGTAAAATAATTCAGAGGCATTGCAGTTGGTTCACATTTCGTGTAATTCTTATTTTGGCCTTATAGTGACTTCGTAATTAGATGAAACATGTAACTACCTCATTATAAAAATGGATAAGTTTTATTCACTGCGATACGCCTTTACTCGAATAAATTGTAACGATATTTTCTGATGGAGAGTATCGTGATCCAGTTAAATATGACGTTTAAGCGTGTTCACTAACTTTTCCATTGTCCTAGTTCTTCATACAAAAAAGCACAAATATTAAAAAATATGTTCTCTTCCCTCCTTCAGGATGCGAGGGATTACCTACTCTCTTGGCTTGTAGCTAGAACTACTCATACCCTGGGCAAGTGTAGTAGTTCTACTTTTGGTCTGGGCTCCGTGTACAGAGGGTTGAATAAAGGACATTTCGTGAGAAGTTCTGTTTCACTGTTACGTAAAGATTGATTTTTATTTGTCGAATAAGAAACAAATTAAAGTCTCTAAATTTTATATGATGGTGCTCAATATTTGTGGTTTCTCAGTATAGAAATTGCTTCGTGTCGACCTTCTGACGCGTAGATTTTTGGAACATTTGTGGACCTCTGCTCCAAACAATTTTTTTAATGCAGACTGTCAATACAAAAATTGATGTAAGTCCATTACTTTGTTGGTATATGGTATATGCAAGACATATCCACATGGACATACGAACGGACAGACACGATAATCCTGGTGTGCGTTTAATACAATTTGTGCCAAAGAACGCATTGTGTGAGATGTAAGTATAAGTGAGGAAATTATTACATAAAATATAATCTCATATATTAGTGCACTTAATTGCAATTACCTAGGCATTTGAAATAAATGTACTTAAAAGTTCCATACTCGTTTAATAAGACGTTTCGGGAAACACATCGGACAGCTGCTTTTTAAAAATCAAGGTTCTTATCCAGAAAGGCTAGTAGGAAGGTAGAGTTATCCTTGTGTACGCTTGAAGAAATGTGGGGGACTAGAGGTACAGCTGAATTCAATTTCAGCCTCGGGGAAATAGGTTGAGGTGAGTGGTCAGCTTCACGCACCTGTCAATATACCCCAGGGAAGACAGGCCACAGGTACCCACCGAGTAGGAAGCTGGTTTTGCCCCAGAACCGGTCTGGATGCTTTGGAGAAGAGCAAAATATGTTGCCCCTGCCGAGGATCGAAACCACGATTCCTCAATCGTCCAGTCCGTAGCCTAACTGTCATACCGACTGCATTATTCCGACTCCTAAGAAGAAGCTAGGGAGAAATATATATTAATATTTAATGCGGGTTTGTTACGTATCTCCCTGTATAATTTTATTCCCGATAGGTGTTTCAGTGTTTAAAAATATCAGTGTCAAACTTTTGCGATGTTTGTAATTAGTAACACTAAATATTGTTCTGTCAAAAATACCTACACACATCTATAAACTATTAGCTTATGAAATGTCACATTCCTAGCTGCAGTGATATGTCTTAGGGCTACTATGTGTTCCGTTGTGCATATTCTAATGTTACTGAAAGTTCAAAATAGATTTGTAATACTTTAAACAAATAATTAAATAATTATATTGTATTATTATGTCCGAGTCACAAAAACATTAGATCAGCAGTTGACCTTCAAAATACCTCTGAAAACCCGTCGTTACGGAAATTCTGAACTTGAACTCAGAGCAAAACGTGCTTAAAGAACGTCTGTCTCTGAATTTCATGCCCACGGTATTTAAAGAAGTGTTAGCAGAGAAACGTTGAAAGATATTATTATTATTATTAAATAAAATTATGGCTATTTATATTCCATTTTAATCCCCTTTCATATGTCGTGTTCTATGGTCGATAAGATGGAATTCCTCTTGTCTTGTGATGGATATATGGTAACCCTACTTCATCAATTATCACTATCAAATGGAACAGTAAATGTAGATGCCTTCTGTTCACCATACAGTACAGTATCCGCAAAAATCCCACGTAGTAAGGTATCGTGTTCACAGTTTCTTGGTTCTGCTGTCATCCGTAGGCCAACTGAAGAGGACTTGGTGCAACTGATACTGTACTGTTTTATTTATTATTATTTTATGTGCGGTTTATTTGACGGCGCTGCCAACAGCTCAGCATACACACGTAGAATTTTAGAATGTTGAATGAATTATGGATTGGAAAGAGTGTAGAAGGAAGCGATGGTAACGTAATTTTACCTATTATCCAGACTTTCTCTTGGAGGTGCTGAGGAGAATCACAAAAACTTCAATGTAGTTGGTGTTCCAGCCGAGTTTCGAATAGATTCCTCCCGAATACATATGCCACCACTTAGCCAATTTTGGATGATACAGCACTGTTAAACAGCATAAACAGCAATCATCTACCTGCTACATACCTCTTTACTAGCTACTGTGCTGCTCCTCTTGCAACCGTGCCTTCCGTCCTGCTTGTGGTGTTTGCCGCACGCGATGTACCATTTATTAAACTCACGTACTCTTGCTTCACTGTAGAATTGCATTTTTCAGTTATATGGACTGCCACGCAACCAAAAAACAAACACATTACGGGACAAAATTTTTAAATGGGGTAATTTCCTAATCGTAAAAACGTAACGGTTTAAGCCCTATGGAAATTACCCTGTAAAATATGGTAATCCGCCAAACAAATGCAAATTTAGGTAAGCGGACCAATTTAAGGATGACCTGCTACTAAAAAAATTGAGCCTACCGTAAGTAGTTTAGAGAGTCTATTAGCATACGTTTGGAAAATATTCTTCAAAATATTTATGGTCGTTGTAGAACACTTGCTAAATGTTTGATATTTAAAGGTCAAGGTGACACTAGGGCCGCGCTAACACCGCCATAAAAATGGTAATAATTAATTTCCTTAATTTAGGGTTCAGTCTTTTGGGATGTGACTCTTTGTCGCTGTTTGAGTGTTTCCAGCGTTTCGAAGGATAGTGGTGTCTTCGTCTTCAAGCGTTACGACAGGAATCACACACCCGCTGAGACAGCGTCTCATCCCAGAAGACCCGCATCCTCAGCTACGCCTTCGTGAGATCCTCAAATTTAGCATTACTTTTTAGAATTTATAGCCTACGGGTCTGTCGCAGTGTTCGTACAAATGGTTGTCGTGAAGCTCTGCGTGTTCAACTGAAAATATTTTCCGTTTAAGCTTGCGAATATTAGTACAAATATCTAACCAACCAACCAATTAACCAACCATCAAGCTAACTAACCAGCTAACGAACTAACTAAATAACTAACCAACTAACTAACCAACCAACTAAACAATTCTTCTTGAGAAGGCAGTAGGTCCTCAGCTACTGAATAGATTCCCTGCATTTTAAGGACACCGGTGGTTCGTTACCGCATTCACAAGAACCCACTGCTTGTCCCTGTTCTGAGCGCAATCAATTCACTCCTTGCCCCAATCCTACTTCTGACGATCCACTTCAATATTATCGTCCCATCTACAACTAGATATTGCCAGTGGTGTACTACCCTCAGGTTTCCCCACCAGAACTCTTTATACACCTCTCCTATTCCCCGTACTTGTTACATGCCCCGCCCATCTTTTTCTTCTCGGTTTGATCACTAGTAGAATATGTGGTGAGAAGAACAGATCATAAAGCTCCTAGTTATGCAGTCTTCTCCGCTCCCCTATTACCCCGCCCCCCTTAGGCCCAAATGCCATCCTCAGCACCCTGCTCTAGAACACCCTCAGCCAATGTTCCTTCCTCAGTGTGAATGACCAAGTTTCACATCCATAAAACAACAGGAAATATTACAGTTCTGTATATTTTAATCTTTATATTCTGGGATAGTAACCTCGAGGACAAAAGATTCTACACTGAACGATAGCCAGCACTCCCTGAATTCGGTCTGCTCTTAATTGTTTTGATGAACGCAATCAGTATTAGCACAACAAGAAAAAAATGTAGACTTCGTTGTTACGATCATGTCACGGGTGCAGTAGCCGTTTTCGGCTCTCCCTGACTGTAAGGAATTCTCAAGATTGAAGGCAGCATGGTACTTTTTATTAAAACCTACAAGGGCATTAAAATACTTTAATAATAATAATAATAATAATAATATTTATTAACTGCAATTTGGTTGTCACCCGGTGGCAGTGGTTATTTTACATGTATACAAAATATGAAATTGGTTACTAATAACTTTAAGTCGGGAGGGCTACATGAGAAGCATGTAGTGGCAACTTGGTGTCTTGGGAACCGTCTCAGCATTTGCTTATAGACACAGTGAAACCAAGAAAAACCTATGTCGAGGTGGCCGGTAGCAGGACCTTCCGAATACTGACTTCTAGCCAGCAGTCCGGCATCTAAAGTAAAAACAGCAATACACACACACAGTACAATAAATACACATAAGATAACAATAATACACACAAGACAACTACAACAATACGTACGAGACAACTAACAACAATATACACAAGACATAAAACTTTGGGCGTGTTGAACTGATGTAAAGTACAAAATGAAGCTTGTGTTCATATACCGTCTGATATGTGAAACAGTTGTTAAGGTTCTCAGGAAGTGAGTACACTTACGCGGGATTTTAAGTGTCTCGTTGTGACTCGAGAGCAGGAGACTCCACAAGAAAGTCGACCTTGGATCAAGACCGCGTGCGTGTCGGTTGTGAAACAGATTTGAAACTATAAAGAGCCATTAATAGAAACGAAATATGAACTACTAAAATCTTAATAACCTCAGGGTGTTTTGTGTAGTGTTTCTTGTCGTCATAACGAAATAATCTACGAAATGGCAATCAGGGCTTAACTTATCACTAACGAATTATTTCGGTGTGATGACTTTTACTTTGGCCATTATCGTCTTCGATGAAGAGTATACTGGCAACGTATACAAGACTGTGTCTCCTTCGCCTTTGACTCAGTAACTATGGCTGATTCTGTTTCACTTTCCGTCATCACAGACTAGTGTTTTTTTTTCCACCATCTTGGATTATCCTTTCGGGGATTCCCGAAGCAGGACTAATTCTAATTCTAATTCTGTCAACAGAGATGATTTACATTCCACCATCAGGGATGATCCTGCCTCTGAATTCATCGTTATCGGGGATTTTCAGATGAGGCATCTCCGTGGTTTTTTCAGAAATTAATAAAATATATAACTTTATAGTCTAACACAACTTTATTACATAAAATATAATTACTCGTATTCTTGATTTCGAACTTTCGCCTTGTTCTGAATGTTGTATGCTTTCTTCTGGGTAATTCCCCGACGTCTGAATTTTATATGTCAACGTTTCGGAACACTGTCTGTTCCATCTTTATAGGCGAATAGGTATGAAGAATTCTTCATACCTACCCACCTACAAAGATAGAACAGACAGAGGGTTCTGAAACGTTGGCATATAAAATTCAGATGCCGGGGGATTACCCAGAAGAAAGGATACAAAAAAATATAATTAATTAAAAGAACATAGCAACTATAATGTTTCGGCTTTCATGAAGCCATCTTCAGATTGTTAATTAAAAGGGCTTTAATATACAATTGGCCGTGCCGTAAAATTACGAGAGGTCAACCTGCGCAGCGGACGGCCACCTACAGAGTGTGACGATACCAGATGCTGTATTATACAATTTGCCATCCTGATGATGAGCACAACAGTGCTCGAAACATGCATAGGAATATAATAAACTTATTATAAAACAAGAATTTATACATTAAGTTGGTCAATCACTAAGATTATACTGAGATGCACGGTCAGCAAAACATAAAAAAATATTTATCTTAGTAATTAACCAACCTGATGCACAAAATTTTTGTTTTACAGTAAGTTTATTTCATGGCTCTACATGTTTCGAGCACCACGTGCTCATCAGCAGGAGGTCAAAATTGTATTATACAGCCTCTGGTATCATCACGCCTATAGGTGGCCGTCCCGTGCACAGGTTGAGAGAGGACTGGTGGTTAATTACTAAGATAAATATACTGAGATGCACGGTAGGCAAAACATAAAAAAAAATGTTCTTTTAATTAATTATATTTTATGTAAAAAAGTTGTGTTAGACTATAAATTTATATATTTTATTAGTTAACAGAGATGACTGGTTCTGTCTGCATAACCTGGAGATTTCCTGTCTCTCCAAACAAAGAATTGTGTCTTCAACGTCTAAGGTGATCCAAGGCAGATGGAGTTTTAGCCCGTACGGACACGACAGTCATTGCTGATGACGAAGTCAGAAACACAGACATACGTTTTTTTTTAAATGACCGATATAGTAATCATGTGTACCTGCTGCTGCCGAAGATAACACAAGTTGACTAGTTCAGTTTATGTGTCCTATATTTAGCCTTATGTCCCTTTTGTTAAAGAAATTATGTAGCAGAGATTTGAGGTTTTTACTGCATTGTTTCTGAGAACCCAAATCTTCTGGCTATGACACTGTCGTAGGGTAAGTGGCTTCCGACTTTTCGAAGGTACGTATTGCCTTATGATAAGGCACACTCATCCCACGACGCAGCGTAACATCCCGTAAGAATTGAATCCTCAAATAAAGTACGCTTGTTAGATAACAATCATGTCCGGTGTGCGTTTTTGTACCTGTAAATGGCTAAACTATCTGACCGATTTTCACAAAACTTAATATGAAAGTTTTGTCACTGGATGTCATCCGAACCACATACTTTTTTAATTTCCTCCATTCGGTAATGACGATGTGGCAAGTGTACTTATGTATGAGGCGCGAGCGACGCCTGTGCTGCCTAGTGTTGATATATGGTACAGTCTGCACGAACTACTACACTTTTATTACGGTTTCTTGTACAGTGCAAAAGGACTATGTGGCGGCTACTTGTAATCTGTGTTTATACTTTAGTTTAGTATTGCGAATTGGTGAGTTATAGTAGAATGTGAAGATAGGTCATAAACACATAAACTGATTCTATATGAAATATTGTTTATAAGTTAATAAATACAAACGGGGCGACTTTGCGAAACTTTGATATATTTGGCATATACATAAGGCAGAGAAAATCTATATTAAGTAAGTCCCCAAAATGTAATAATAATAATAATGAATTTTAAAAAATGCAAGCGGTAAAAATCAGACTTGCTAGGATTCTGCGTGCCCTTGAGATAAACTGTTTTTCATAGTGTGACTTTAAATTTCCTAAATAAGGTATGATGAACAATTCAAGATTTCTAGGGTTGGAAGTCTGTAGTAGGAAAGCACCCGTTAAGAGATCTACGCAAAACTCCTTGCTTTTCATTGCAGGTACAAATTGATTGTTGGCAACATTCTCACGTGAGTCAGAAATTGCAATGCACCTCGTACTTCAGTAAATAACAAGGCAGGCAATGTACGTAAAATGTAACAATGGGGCGCGTTCTTGCAACCACTGTTGCAGTGGAAAAGCAATGAGTATTATACAAACTGAGTGTGTGTGTCTTTGCAAACTTAGGTATCCAGCATGCAATGCATATGCGCCATATTGTAATCTGTGGCCTGCCTCGCTCTACAATATTTTTCCGCATTATCTCATGTACGGCACGATTTTCGAAAAAAAAGTTACTGAACACTGTGTTTTGATTTTCTCTACAAATTTTGTCTGAAACATTTCTGATTCTAAGAAGAAATGAGTGAGATACAATAAAAATATATATTGGTCTTCATGTAAAGTACCCTTTATTCTTGAATGATTTAAATGAAACTTGAAAGTTTACAACAGATTTTAGAAAAATTATCAAATATCAAATTTCATGAAAATCCGTCCAGAGGGAGCCGAGTTGTTCCATGCGAATGGACGGACGGACAGACAGACAGACAGACAGACGGACAAACATGACGAAGCTAATAGTCGCTGCCAACGCGCCTTATAACGATGTTAAAAGATGGTTCAAATGAAGGAACATTTTATTGGAAACCATGTTGTCTAATTTATTTTTTCCTTCATGTGCATTTGTTTTGGAAAACATTTACAAAGCCGTATTAAAGCTTTATGTAATGTGGGGGCTGACTGGTGTTTTTACATTGAAATTCTTTAAAACGTCTCCGAAAAAACTGTCTGAAAATTTATGGACATCGTCTGGAATTGGGCCTGAGTTACAGCACCCTCAGTCTTTTCCTTATTAGTGCCCTGTTTGGTAGATAATTTTACCTGTTGAAGTACGTTAATGAAATTTCAGTCCCCTATTGTTACAGAACTTGACGTAACGGATTACGGAATGCTATGACCCTGGATGTCGCATCCTCTGTTGACCGACTGACCAGCGATATTTGTCGCATTGGTAACACAGTCAGCCTTATTCTGTGCCAGGCACTTGCACTCGGTTTAAACGACCAATCTATTGTACGTGCGAAGACACATACCAGAGCGTATTTTACACAACAACCACATCTGGGATGATACGCGAACTGTATATACGATATATTCGTCAGGTAAAATATATACGAGTAAACATTGTATCAACACACAGCTGTTCACCGCTAATGGCTACTTTTTCAGATCGGCCAGAAGCTGAAAAAATATATGGAATGGCTAAATAATCGGTAGTGAAATGTAATACTGTATCTGACAGGGTGCAAAAGTCAGTACATCACACGTATATTTATTTTCTGCCACTTGTATCGGTCTTGTTGGCCATCGTGAGGGAGACCACTCTGTTACTGGGAGGATCTCAAGACTTTTACATTCCTTTAATTGCAGTAAAGGAATTAAGTAATGTGTCCTGGTGCAATTAAAAACAACAGAATAGTAGCGACATGTCCTTACGCAAATTAAAAATTACCAGCAAACTGAAGATGGCCCAGAAGGTCGAAACATCTAGAAGTTTAACAATAAACGTATTTGTGATCTACGGGTTGGTGTCCTTTGTTGTTTGCCTTATTAGATGAAGCTGAGGTGGACGGTGAAAATGTGCTTCAAAATAATCAATAGTAAAGCTTAAAACTAACATAAGTTCTTTATAACTTGCGTGTAACTGATATATATATATATATATATATATATATATATATACTGATAAACCTAATCGTGACTTTGTTTTCTCGTGAGAGGGAGTTCGGATCTGTGTGCACGTCGCCCCTTGTTTTTAATTATCACTAAAACCGTAAAACGTACGGAAATGTTTTTTGAACACCGAGTGTGTTGCGCCGTTTCTTCTCTGCAGTTTCTGTCCCAGGTATTCTTTGGCCCTTCATTAACGAGTAGCCAGTTAACACTGGAGATGCGGGCAGAAATGCATGTCCATTATTTTTCCCGATTATAACAAAAATGTAAGTGTCTTATGATACTTCTTAAAATTCCACAGTACTAAATTTAATGAAAATTCGTTAAACTGTTCTGAAATTTTGCATGGCTACAGACGGACGGACAATAGACTCTCCTCACACATGTGAACCTATGTGAAAATAGACAGCAACGCGGGCAACGACATTAAGCAGTTGATGTAGCTGGAAACAAATGCATGGCTTGGCGCCTTACTGTTTTTGACGACAACTCATTATCACCGAAACAGGTACTGACATATTCAATGCACAAAAATTCACCCATTTACCGATAGTCATCTCTGTGTTTGATAGGGTAAGACATTATTCATAGGTTCCCAGGATATTCTTGAATGTCTTTCCGCGAGTTACAGCTTAGTGGCGTCGAATTTGGGAGTTCCCAGATTCGAATCTCGGCTCTGATGCAACTTTTAATATTTCCTTGTTTTCCTTTGTTCCTTCAATAATATGTTGGAATAGTATTTTCCCAAACCGCATGCTTCCATAACCGTATCAATTTTTACTGAAAATCGCGGTTAGCTTTATGTTCGAAAGGTACCAGGTTCAAATCTCGACAGCGCCGTCGGCTATACTGTCTGGCAATTTCGTGGATTTCCACATTTCGCTCAGCCAAATACCGGACAACAACTCGAATGAATGAATGAATGAATGAATGAATGAATAATGTACATTTCCATAACAGTTTATCACTCATGGCCACCCAGTCGTGTTTAATTTGGGGCTCTCTGTTGATGGAAATTGACAAAATCTTCGAATGTCGATTGTAGAGCCCAGCGATCTGTTCCAGTTTTTGTTATCCTTTCCTATATAACCCCAACTGCCAAATAAAGCAGACACCATTTTGAGAATCTAATTTTCACCCAGATAGGTATACTCACTTACCGAACGCAGAATTTCATCACCATATTCACAAATGCCCAATACACACTATAATGGCCAAACGTAGTGTTACTAAATCTTCATGTGTATCAAGTACGAGTGTTTATAAACATGACAGTTGAACTTGTTTATTTCATTTTTTAGGTTTCTCGCTGTTCGAAACTGTTACAGTTGATCGTTATTTTGTTTTGTTTGTAGCTATCAACCTTCTGGAACTTGTTTTACTGCTCTGCCCTTGTCGGTTAGCACAATAATTAATAGTGTGTGTAAGCAAACGACCTCTCGCTAATATTGACCATCCAGCGGCTGACTCGATTTCAAGTTCAATCGTTACCTAGACCATTCGCCGTGAATGTGACATTGTTAATTTCCTACTATTTCTTACATGCCGATTGCACCGTATATCAAAACAAATTTACAACACATTTGTTATTAGTACAGGCAAGTGTACTCGTAAGCTTACAGTGAAAGTCCAACTGAAGTCCCAGGTTCTAATTATGTGCTGATTGGTATGTCATGTCTTACGCCAAACAGGAACGGAATTGAAAATGTAGACGGGCTTGAAAAAATGTACCATGTACCTGGTCGGACAGTAAAGTTCGCGAACTCATCGCGGTAAAAGTGCTACGTACCTCACTGCTGAATACCATCGTGGTCGCCTTCAAAGTACTCCCCTTGGGAAGCTATGCACCAATGACAGCGCCTAGTCTACCCTTCAAAACAATTTTGGAACTGGTTTTGTGGGGGCATAATATTTTAACGCTTTCGTAGCTATATTTATTTTAATGGCTTTCATAACCCATGAGAACGATTTTTGTCACTGAAGTGTTAATATTAAAACATACATTTTTAGTCTACTTTTCAAGCTTAACAGAATGAAATTGCGCTTATGAGAGCCATATGTTGTGTGTGTATGCATGTGTCCTTTTTAACTTTTAAACAATGAGACCGGTTTTTAGGTACATGGTATAGCCATAATGCTACTGCAATTTTTTTTTCAATGCCGTACATCTAATTTTCTACAGTCACTAGTAACAACACAGCAGACACGCGAAATAAACGATGTGTGAGCGACAATGACGACGCTTGTACGGAATGTGAAACATCTCTTGCGGTAATTACTTTGTAGGATGCAAAATAGGGAACATGGTGGTTGTGCGAAAGTTCTATAAAGTTTTCGGTCTGATTGCGATGAGTAATGGACCAAAGGAGACCATGAGGTGCAATGTGGTGCAACGATAGCTCGTAAATACTTCTAAAAATGTGTGTGGAATATTGTTTGTATGTTATAAGTTACAAATATGGCGACGATGTGGAACTTGGAATTATATGAGACCAATCTAACGGGCACAGAATTTGTTAAGTACCATAAAAATAAGATAAAACAACAACAATAATAATGCTAATAGTAGTTTAGGGCTAGCAACCAGTGCAGTGGCCGAGTAGGCTTTATGGATTTTGCCCAGATCCTTACGGTTATTAAATTGTCGACTTTCAAGAAGACTGGCGGAACTTATTTTAATCACTGGGCTATTTTTTCTACAGTAGAATTTAATTTATGAACAAAATTATTTTAAAGCATACAAATTTGAATTAATACAAAAATTCATGACTGCTTCGGTATGTGCTGGGGAATATGTGAAAGTGTTGTACAAAATGAGACCTGCTTTCTTACCGAAGGTAATGTAGGCTACTGAAATCTAAAAATCATTACCTGTAATCAAGTGTATATATCTACTTTTAGTTAATGTCGAATTCGACTTCGAAGATAGGGTCAACATGTTTATCTGCAGCGCCGATGAGACGGGGAGGGAAGCCGGTAAAAATTGCCGGGAACCGGCAGTCCGGCAGGGGGTTCTGGTGCCGACTGTATTGCGTATGCTTGTGTCTTTCTCGGTAGTGTCATTATTTATCGATTGTACAAATGAACCCTTTCAGACCGAGCCCAAGTCACTCTGCAACTGCCAGTCTTCCTGATTTATTATAAAGACTTTTAGCCGCTCTATCCTTGCGGGGGGGGGGGGGATTTTTTTTTACCATAGCCCGGACCCGCTCTCAGCGAACCTGTTCATCTGAAATATCGGCAGCACTTTCACACGATGATAACACTCCCCAGAAACGATAATCAACTTTGGAATCGAATCACTGCCAAGTCTTAAATTTCGTAATGTCTATTTTTGTTTTTGTCAGACATGGCTCTTTTTTTTTTCAACAATTTCGGTCCTCCAAAAATGTTTCGCTCGTAGCTTATTCGAGGAGGGGCTAAATGGCTATTGTGAATGTATTCGCATCAGCTTGTAATGCTAGCCTTCATCACCTGAAATGCAGAATGTAGTTTATAACACTCAGTGTACATCACCTTTGAAATGTTAACTGATATAAAACAAGACAGGCAATGCACATATAATGTAACATTGAGGCCCGTTTGTCAACCATTTTTGCAGAGGAAAAGCAATGAGTATTACACAGTCTGAGTGTGTATTTGTAGCCTTAGGTATCCAGTATGCAGTGCGCATGTGCCTTATTGTAATCTATGGCCTGTTCCGCTCCACTATATATTTCCACATTATTTCATAAACGTCACGATTTTCGGGAAAAAAAAAGTTACTGAGCACAAAATGTGTGTTTTGATCTTCTCTATAACTTTTGTCTGAAACATTTCTCGTTCTAAGAAGAACTGAGCGAGATATGATAAAAAAATATATATTAGTCTTCATGTAAAGTACCCTTTATTCTTGTCCGATTTTAAAGAAACTCGAATTTTCGCGACAAATTTTCGAGAAATCGTCAAATATAAAATTTCATGAAAATCCGTCCAGTGGGAGCCAAGTCGTTCTAGACGGACCGACAGACGGACACACATGACGAAGCAAATAATGGCTTTTCGCAGTTTTGCAGTTATCACACACGAGTTTAGTCTCTAGACCGCTAACATGTCTACGTGAACAGAACTCACTTCTTAACGCCGCTCCAAACCTTTCTTCATGTAAGTCATTTACGTCCTTCTTTTATCATGAACAGACTGTCAAATCAATGCAAATGGGATTAGAGAAGAACGTTTCTAGACTAAATGGTAAGTTGTTCCGTCTTACATGCATTAATCAGATCCAAAATATGTAAATAACCAACAAACTCTCTTCAATATTTGCTATGTATTTTATTTACAATGTTCTCACCAACACCACACCGTCAACACATCACCTACACGCTGGATTTAAACTCACCACATCACTCCGCACAGACCAAACAATTTTAAGTCCCAAGATTTCAATAATTATCCATTTTTTAACGTATAGGACTTACACAGTTTTAACCTAAATTATAGTTTTAATTATTATTGATTGATGATGACGCAGTTAAACACGTTTGTACGTTTGCGTTCTTGTAATAATAACGTCACACTGAAGATGGCCGAAATACCTGCCGAAACATGTTGGTGAGAACATTTTAAATAAAATGCATCATAAATATTGAAAAGAATTTATTGGTTATTTATGTTTTTAACTTTTCACCGTGAATAGTGTTTCAACTTTGCTTTTTATTTACCAATATATGCACAATTTTCAAAAATACAATGTAAAATCTCAATTGGTTAAAACATTAAAATTACATTAAGGGCTCCGACATGTTTCGGTTTTTTTCTTTAAACCATCATCAGCGAGCTTCATTTTAACAATAAAGTTACTTATATGCTGTACTGTTATGTTATATTGCGATGGCGTGATGGCAGCATGTCGTGTCGTGTGTGAGATGTTTTCGGATATAAATGTTACTGTTGCTGGTCCTCCTTGTGCCTTTCAGTGACTTAGAAATTTGTG
>Ga0131853_10009265_pt1 | contig 17997 bp, 17 predicted proteins | sample TergutLab28metaG_FD_92764 | JGI IMG/M metagenome (GOLD analysis project Ga0131853, IMG submission 92764) | Labiotermes labralis P1 segment gut microbial communities from Petit-Saut dam, French Guiana - Lab288 P1 (version 2) (version 2) | ecosystem: Host-associated > Arthropoda: Insects >... | reverse complement strand
TAATCTCAATTAAAATGTTAATTTGCCCAAAATGAAAAAATCATTGAAGCCTGATATTTTCCATTTTGGGCAAATTTTTAGAATTTACTTGAGATTAGTATTAGCTTAATGACATAATCAGTGCTTTATTATGTTTTATTCAGCATCCTCGTCAGCCACAGGCGGGGTTTGCGCTTCTTCCTCTTTCTTATTGCGCCCCTTAAGCCACCCAACAAGCTGCCGTACATAGAAGATAATATTTGAAGAAATGGTTAAGCATGCAATAATAACGGCGATAGCATTGCCAAAAAACGCGTGGTTAATAATATTGAAGGCCCTATTGGCAACAAAGCTTATGCGCATAAGGTGCGTACCAGGGGTTACATTGCCTATTATAAGGCCGATAAGGGTGACGCAGATAAACCACTCTACCCAAATGCCAGAAACTTCTACCTGAACAATATGCACCAATATAACAGTAGACGCTATGGTTAGGGTGATAAACAGCGCTCCAAAAGAATACCATACCCACTTAGGCACTACTTTGCTTGGGTAATCCCCCCAGGCTTGCAGTTTTTCGGACTTTATCCACTTGGGAACCATGCGCCCTCTAAGCTGTATCCATTCCAGATAGCAGAATACATAATTCCTTACAGATGCAAGCATAAACAGCACGGTAAGCGTCCAGTTTGCAAGGAAGATTGCGGACACCGCAAGGAAAGTTGTCCCCAGGCCAAGGAGTAACATCATCTTAAGCTTATCCTTGATTTGGAAGGACCAGAACATTACTATAAGTGATAAAAAGGCAAAAAATTGGCTTAACCACCATGTAGTCTCGTAGATATGCACATTTACAATACGGTTAAAAGAATCGCTAAAAAATTCTATCATAAGTTAACGCTCCTAGGGCCTGTTCCCACTATGGGGAATAGCCAGATTTTGTGGCGATTTTACGCCAATTGAGAAGGTGCTGACGACGCTTGCCCAAAGGCAAGCTAGGAAGTGCCGACGAAAAGTGGTGTAAAATCGACCAAAAGATGGCTATTTCACGTAGTGGGAACAGGCCCTAGGCCTTTGAGGCAATTATTATTTATACTGCGCAAACCGCGTCAATTTCAACTTCCGCGCCCTTTGGCAGTGCAGTCACTTGATAGCAAATCCTTGCCGGTGGCGTGCCGGTGAAAAAGCTGGCATACACTTCGTTGACTTGAGCAAAGTGGCCCATGTCTGTAAGTAAAATGGTTGCTTTAAGCACATTGTCCATATTGCTGCCTGCAGCCTCTATTATTGCTGCCAGGTTGGTCATTACCATATGGGTCTGCTTGGCAATATCTCCTGTCACAAGCTCCCCGCTTGCTGGGTCTATGGGTAGCTGGCCCGAAACATACACTACGCCATTATGCACAGTTGCCTGGGAATAAGGGCCGATTGCCGCGGGGGCGTTTTTGGTGCTTACTACTGTCTTCATATGATGCCGTCCTTTCGGTTTTAAATAAAAAAATAGCCGTAAGGCTATTGTATCATATATAAGACATTATTGGTGACCATATTTCTCTCACCAATCAAAAGCGGGCTGTATCGCTAGCCGTTGCTACGAATAATTATGTAATATACGTAGGGTGGCGTCCCATAGGCGTAAACTTAAGGAAAAAGGTCATAAGAATAGCGAAAATCCATCGTCTTAGTCGTTGCGAGGCGAAGCCGAAGCAATCCAGAAACTATGCAAATGCTTGGATTGCTTCGGCTTCGCCTCGCAATGACGGGCTAAGCGATAGTGCTATTTTACTTTAGTTATAGGTGAAGATGAAGTTAAAATCCATTTAGTTTGCGCGTAGGGGGCGGCATCCCAGGGCTGTTGACAAATGCAAATTTGCGGGCGGCAGGTTGCCGCCCCTACGCCAAAAATGCCGGTTTTACGGGGTTTCGTAGGGGCGGCAACCTGCCGCCCGCACCACAAAACCCCTTTGTCAACAGCTTCAGGACGCCGCCCCCTACGCATATTGCATACATATCTAATTATATAGCCGCAATTCTTTATACTAATCTCGAAAATCATCGTCGACAACGCATCGCGAAAAACGGCTTAAAGCCGCCGATTTTTCGCTCGGTTGTCAACGTGATTTTCAGAGATTCGTATTAATTACCCACCAACCCGGCATATACCCCACCCAAGGCCATAAGCTCCCCATGGGTACCCACCTCTGCCACGCGGCCATCTTCCATAACTACAATTTTGTCGGCATTTACAATGGTGTGCAGGTTATGGGTTGTTATCAGTATTGTGTGGTTTTTTCTAAAGACATCTATGGATTCCATAATCCGCTGCTCGGACTCTGTGTCCAGGGCAGATGTTGCCTCGTCAAATACCATAATGGGCGCGCCTTTTATTAATGCCCGGGCAATGGCAATCCTTTGGCGCTGCCCGCCAGAAAGGGATGCGCCTTTTTCGCCGCAGTTGCTGGCGTAGCCTTCGGGCAGGGCTTCAATAAAATCGTTGGCAAAGGCTTCCCTTGCGGCTTTTTTTATTTCATCATCGGAAGCGTTGCCCTTAAGGCCCATTGCTATGTTTTCCCCGATGGTCATGTCAAACAGCTTACAGCTTTGGTCTACATATGCAAAATGATCCCGCCAGCTTTGTATATCCCCTTCCCCAAAAGCCCTGTTGCCAATACTTATTGCTAGGTTGTCACGCTGGTACATACCTATAATCATCCTTAGCAGCGTGGACTTACCGCTTCCAGACGCCCCTACAACAGCAACCATTTCATTCTCGCCAATCTCTAGGGAAATGTCTGTAAGCACGTTTTTATCTGTACCTTGATAGGCAAAATTCAGCCCCTGTAAGCTTAAATTGTATTTCCCATCCCACGCTTCTGCTTTGGCAGTTTCTTTGCTTTCCGGTACAGAATCTAAAATGGCAAACACCCGGCCCGCCGCTACAATAGGCGGCTGCATCCCGGCCCAGCTGGTACCGATGGCAGACATTGCGGAAGTTATACCGCTAGCCAATATAGGCACCATTACAAGCATGTCTAAGCTAAGTCTGCCTGTTGCCACAAGGTAGCCCCCAAGGGCAAATACCAAGATTAGGCTAAGCCAGCCCTGGATTGTTGTAAATAGGTTTTGCCACATGCCAATAAAGGCTTCTTTTAAGTTGATAGACTTAAGCCTGCCATTTTCTATATCAAATACACGCCATGCTTTTTGCTGGCGGCCAAGGGCGCGGATTGCAAGACCCCCGGCAAATATATTGCTTATAGCCTTTATGCCCTGGGCATTGGTATCAAGCCGGGCATTGCCAAGCCGGGCAAGGGCAGGGGCAAAGCTGGCCTGTATTGCAAGGGTAATAAGCCCGATGCCAATAACCCCAAGCCCCAGCCTGTAGTCAATCACAAATATTGTAATAAGGGAAAAAGCAATAGCCTGCACATTAAACATTAAATTGTCCATTGCATTGCCAATTATAAGGGCAGCAGTATCCGAGTCGGTATTGATTGCGGCGATGCCTTCCCCAGAGTGTTTTGCGGAAGAGCTTTCTATATCACTGCGCACAAAGGCAGAAAATAATTGGGCTTTTAGGTTCATTTCACACCGGGCCAGTGTAAGTACGCGCACATATACGCCGAAGGCTATGGCAACCATAAACACAGATATCATAATCCCAAAGCGTATTAGGGCAGAATACACACCGCTCATATTTTGATTTATTATCGCGGCCATCAGCCCCCCTACAAATACGGAGATAATAAGGTTGACAACAAATGTTTGGGATGTGTACACAACCATGCTTATTGTATATCTAAATTTATATGGCTTTGCAAAGCTAAACATCCTGTAGAAATTGCGCATATTTAGTTTGGTTTTCATTATGCCACCTCCAGACGGGTATACTCGGGGCAGGTGGCCAGCAGGTGCTCGTGGCTGCCTATTCCTATTATTTTACCGTTTTCCATCATTACTATTGTATCGCAGAAGGCTATAGCCTTTGGCCTGTGGGCTACCATGATTACGGTTTTGTCTGGTTCATGGCTTAACATGGTTTCAAAGCTTTTTAAAACCTCTGATTCTGTAGTTGGGTCCAGGGCCGATGTGGCTTCGTCGAACAGTACAATTGGGGCGTCTTGGTAAAAGGCGCGGGCAAGGGCTATGCGCTGTTTTTGCCCGCCAGAGACATTGTCTGCGGATTCTGCAAGTACGCCGTCAAATTTATCTGGCAGGGTATTTATAAAATCCCATATGCCTGCGTCGCGGCAGGCTGTTTCCAGGCGGGTGGTGTCTGGGGTTTGGCTGCTGGTTATGTTACCGCCAATGCTTTCTGGGAAAAGGAAGCTATCCTGGGGCACATAGGCAAAGGCATTTATTGGTATTTCTTTGCGGCCAAAAACTGAAACCTCCCCAGCCGTGGGGGCATACAGCCCCAGCATTAGCTTAAGCAAGGTACTTTTGCCGCTTCCGCTTCCGCCAACAAAGGCTACTTTTGAACCCTTCTTGATGGTTAGGTCTATTTCAGATACCGCGTCGCCGCTTTCTTCATTATAGGCAAAGCTTAGGTTGCTAAGCTGTACTGCTGTATTCTCGTTTTCTGTTGGCCGGAATGGGGGAAGCTCTTGGCTAACACTTAAGTCTAAATCTTCCAGGGTATGCTCGTTCAGCCTTTTTGCCCCTGCTGCGGCTACTTGTACTTCCGTCAGCCTTTGGGAAAGCATCATAAGCCATGAACTGCACTGGAAGGCTAGGTTGGTAAATGCAATATACTCAAATAAATACATATCCCCCCTGATAACCCGGGAGGCAGCCAGCATAAATATTATTAGAAGAGGCGCAAGGCTGACCATAATCCCTGCTATAACCATGGTTGACATGGATTTAATAAAGCTGCGGATTGCTTCAAAAAATCTGTCATAAGCATCCATATAGCGGGCCTTTAACACTTCTTCCAGGGAATAAGCCGCTATGGTGGAAGTGTTTTGTAATGAGTCGTTTACGATTGCGTTAAAGTTGGCTTGCTCTTCTGACATTTTTATCTGCTTTTTTTGGATAGGGCTAGAGATTAACACCTGCATCACAACCAGCACCGGGAACATAGCAAAAAACAACAATGTAAGCCCTGGGGTAAGCATAAGCATATACACAAATGTGACCACTAAGGAAATAATATCGGCAACAACCAAAAGCCCAAACCGTGACGCAAACAAGGCTCCGCCAGGTAAATCGTTTGTATATATGGAAAGGGATGCGCCGCTTTGCTCCTTTTCCAGTTTGGAGAATGGCAGCCGCAGGAAGTACCGGGCAAAGTTGTCTCTAAACTTATATCCCACTTTGGCGGCAAAACGCCCCTCTAGCAAGGCGTTAACGGCTGCGCATACAGCCCGTAGTGCTGTAAGGGCAGATATTAATCCAAGAAGCTGCAGCAGGGCCGTGGTATCGGCGCGCAGCGCGGCTTCACTCATTTCCCCTGTCATGCGGGCTGTTATCACTACTACTATGGATACCACAATGGATAACACACCATAGACAAGCATAATGCCCAGGAACTTTTGGTTGTTTTTCTTTAGGGTGGATGTAAATGTTTTGATAGAAACCCCTCCTTGAGTGAATTAATTGCCATAGATAAAATGCAAACTTATATACGTTGGTTGCATTTGCTTTTCTTATTTTTGACAAACATTTTGAGGCCAATGATTAGGAAATTTGTTTATACAAGCAATCTTGCATTGTTTTATATAGCATATCACACAGTATAATGCATTGCAAGGTATCGTGTTAAATTTTTTCATTAAAGATAAATTATTGACCCTATTGACATATGATACGTTTCTCATTATCATCGCGTTAGTGAGTTAAGCCATTAACTGATTATCAAGGCAGGTGATAAATTTGAATGACGGCCAACCTATTTTCCAACAAATTATGGAGCGGATAGAAAGCGATATCATTACCGGGGCCTACAAAACAGACGGGCTTATTATTTCCACCACCCAAATCGCCAAAGTATATTCCGTAAACCACACAACAGCGGTTAAGGCAGTAAGTAAGCTTACGGATGCTGGCATTCTTTATAAAAAACGCGGTATAGGCATGTGCGTAGCCCCAGGTGCAAGGGAAGTAATATCTGCCCGGCGCAAAGATGTTTTTCTAAACCAGACCCTTAGCGCGGTACTGGCCGAGGCAAAAACCCTGGGCATTTCATTGGAAGAGCTTGTAAGTGTAATGAGGAAAAAGGAGAGTGAACATTAAAATGATCGAATTTAAAAACGTAACAAAAAAATACGGAAAGGCCGCCGCCATAAATGATTTGACACTATACATCCCAGAGCAGGGCATCTATTGCCTGCTTGGGCGCAATGGCGCAGGCAAAACCACATTTATGAAAATGCTGGCCGGTCATATCCCCGCAACTCAGGGGCAGGTCACAGTAGGCGGCAAAAAGGTATCCCCAGGCAATATGCCAGAAGATGTGGCGTATATAGAAAGCGGCTCTGTCCAATTTAATATGCGCATAGCGGCCCTGGTAGACATTGCTGCCCAGCTGCACCCAAACTTTGACCGGGATTTTGCCCAAGAAATGATAAAGAGGTTTGAGCTGGACCCAAGGAAGAGGTTTGAAAAGTTGTCTTTTGGGATGAAAACCATGCTTACCACTATATTGACCCTGGCCAACCAAGCCAAAGTTGTGCTGCTGGACGAGCCAACCCTAGGCTTTGACGCTATAATGCGCAGCCAGTTCAACGCCCTGCTGCTGGAAAGCTACCAAGCCAACCCACGGGTAATAATTGTATCCACACACCTTATAGATGAAATTGCTAAGGTATCCGAAAGGCTGATAATCATAGATAAGGGCCAGCTGCTGCTGGAAGCCGGAATGGAAGAACTGGACGAAAAAGCCTACACAATATCCGGCCCAGCAAAGGATGTATTGCCCTTGCTGGGAAGCCTAAACTGCATAGGCAAAACAGAGGCTGGCAGCGTAATGGCCGCGCATATATACGGTGAAAGAATATCCCCGCGAGATGGTGTTGTTATTGACAATATTAGCTTGCAGGATTTCTTTATTAACATAGTGGGGGGTAATAGCAATGGGTAAAAAAGCATGGACAATTGCAAAGGTAAATTTTAGGGCGTTAAATGTACTTGTATTTTTAGCATTTACAACATTTGCAGCCCTTTTTATATCAAACCTGATAAGTTTTTTGGTGATGTCTGGGGCAGCGGGGCATGGCTCTGATATTTCCCCTATAAATGCGTTGTGGCTTTTGCCTGTTATGGCAGGGATTGCCCTCCCGGCCTATAACTTCCGCAGGATTATAAACCTTGGGGGCAAGCGGGAAGATTTTTTCTGGGGTTGCCTTGTGACCTATGTAATACTTGCCGCGGTTGTTTCCCTAATTGTTACTATTTCCAACTTCACAATAGAGCCCCTGCTGGAGAGGCATGAATATTATGACCCCAGCTTCCTTGGCGGCATTGTCAATCTTACGGAAGTGTTTGGCTGGGCTAATAATGGCTTCATTGCCGGGTTTTTTCAGCAATTTGCTTTGCTGTTTTTATTTTCTGTGTTTGTGCATGTGTTTACTGCTGCACAGGGTAAGTGGTATGGCTGGGTTGCTGCTGTCGGGGTTATTGCTATTATTTCTGTGTTTACGCCTATTGCGCCCCTTCGGCGGTCTTTGGTTTGGTTTTTTAATCTTATACTTTTCCATGATAATGCCCTGGTGCAGATTTTGGCTTGCTTGGTTATTGGGGCTGGGGTTTACTTGATTAGCAGGCCGGTTTTGGCGCGGAAGACGCCCTAGCTATTAAAGCAGTCGTGAAAATTATAGATTAGAATTGAACAGGTCAAAAGCGGAAAAGGCGGATTTACACAGATTTTAAAGATTTTAATCTGTGTTAATCTGCCTTTTCCGCTTTTGACCTGGCCTATTATCTATAACCAACACAACCATGTATCATTGATTAAATAACATTACCAATACGGTCGCCCCTACATCAATTTTGCACATCACGCTGCCTTCCCCAACTCAACAAAACCACCCCAAAAAGAATCAGCGCCACCCCAACCCACTGGGGCAAATCCACAACTTCCCTATAAAGTACAATCCCAAACATTATAGAAACCGCCGGCTCAATAGTGGCAGTCATAGACGCCACCGCCCCAGTAACCCCGGCAAGCCCCTTTGTATACAGCCAATAAGGCAGCAGGCACCCCAAAGTCCCAAGCCCCAAGGCCAAAAGCCAAAACTGGGGCAGCGCAACAGCATGAGGCATACTTGTTTGTGCCACAAAAGGCACACTGCCAATGGCCGCAAGTGCAAAAGTGTAGAATGAAATTGTAAAGGGGCTATACCCCCGGTTAAGGGCATACCGCCCAAATATAGTATAAAGAGCATACCCAAACCCAGCCCCAAGCCCAAAAAGCAGCCCAGCAGCACTGACACTTGTAACCCCCAATATGCCGCTAACCAAAGCACAGCCAGCCAATGTCATAACCAGCACAACAATCCCAAGCTTGCCAGGGGATTCTTTAAACAATGGCATCGATAAAACCGTAACAAATGCCGGGGCGGTATATAACAAAACCGCTGCAACCGCAATCCCAGTTTCATTGATTGCGGAGAAAAAGCTCCAATTAAAAAATAGCAGGCTTAGTATGCCTGTCCCAATAAAACACCATAAATCCCGCAGCTTTATGGCAAAAGCCTTCCTGTTAAAGATAAGAAGATAAAGCCCCAAGGCAACTGCGGCAAAGCCTGCCCTCAAGAAAGCCACCTGTATTGGCATCGCCCCCAGGGCGGAAAGTTCGTTAAAAAACACGCCGGTGCCGCCCCATAATATGGCGGCGGTAACAATGTATAACCTGTATTTTGTCATGGATGGGGTTCTCCTTATCGGCAATCTATTGCATTGGCAGCGCGATACAGCTACGCTATAGTCAGCGCCGTTGACTATAGCATAAATACTAATGGAAATTGCAAGAGAATCATATATAATACAAAGGACAAGACTCTCCAAGGAGGCGAAGATGAGCGAAACCATTTACAAAGCCCTGGACTTTATAACCGCACGCAAAAGCATTATAGATAGTGCTGCCCAGCTGCAAAAGCAGGTATGGTTAAATGCAAAAGCAATACCCCACCCATTGCTTCTTAAGTCAAGTGATGTGGGGATTTCCTTCCCTGCGTACAATGTAAAAGAGGCCTTTTATGACCCGGAAAAAATGCTGGTCAATGGCCTTAAGGAAGCTGTGCGCAGCGCTGCTGGTGAAATGCAGGCTGTCCCTTCTATAAGGGCCAATATGGGTTGCGGCATATATCCCACCCTGTTTGGTGTCCGGCAAGAGTTGTTTGAAGACAAAATGCCCTGGATACAAACATTCCTGGACAAAGACACAATAAAAAACATGACCCCAAAGGATTTGTGTCTAGGCAGCGAGTTTAAAGCAGGGTTGGACCATATGGCCTACATTGCCCAAAAACTTGAAGGCATAGGCTGCCGGGTCTTTCCCCTGGATTTGCAAGGCCCATTTGACATAGCCCACCTGGTGTATGGCGATGATATTTTTACAGATATGTACGACGACCCGGGTTTTGTCCATCACCTGCTGGAGCTATCGGTACAGGCAATTATCATGGGGATGGACGAATGTCTAAAGCGCATACCTGGTGCCAAGGACGAAATAACCCATTATAATGAACTGGTTATGCCCCGCAGCAAAGGCGGCCTTAAAATAAGCGAGGATACGTCAACCCTGATTTCTGGCGAAATGATAAAGGAATTTGTAGCCCCGTACACAAGCAAAGTGCTGGAGCACTATGGCGGCGGGTACATCCACTACTGCGGCAAAAACCCTCACCTGATGGACATGGTGCTTAATATGCCCCTTGCCCATGGCTTAAACCTTGGCAATACAGATATGCATGATATGGAGCAAGTGCTTAAAGCCTGTGCAAAGAATGGTAAAGTATATTATGGCCCACTGCCAATGGCGGAAGGTGAAACTTACAACACATACTTTAGACGGCTTATATCATGGGCCAGCGCAGACGATAAGTTATACCTGCTTTTACGCCTTAATCACGAAGCTGGAACCAGTAAAGCAGAAATCATTGATGCATGGCACAACGCACAAAAAAGCAAGCATAAACCCGCTTAAATGCTGGGCTAAAAAAGGTTCTGCAAAAATAACATTAAGAACCTGTATTCAATAAGCACAACACCGCCTGGAAACGCCGATATTCCGCCACTCGTCGTTGCGCATTTCTTGCTTGCCTTTGTTGGCAAGCGGCGAAATACCGCCATTCCCATTCGGTATTGCGGTTATTGAATACAGGTTTTAAGCGGGCAAAGCCCAATTATAAGGAGGACAATCATGAACAAGGTAAGAATCGGCATCGCAGGTATTGGCAACATGGGTAAAAACCACACCAAAACCCTATTTGAAGGCCAGGTAGAGGAAGCTGTAATCACAGCCGTATGCGATACAAACCCAGAGCGGTTTGCCCACATACAAGAAAATTACCCAGGTATCAAAACATTTAACACCGCCGCCGAAATGTACAAAAGCGGTGAGATTGACGCAGTAATAATAGCCACCCCCCACTACGAGCACCCCCCCCAAGTAATAGAAGCACTGGAACATAAAATTCACGTAATGTGTGAAAAACCCGCCGGTGTATACACCAAAAATGTAAGGGAAATGAACGAAATAGCCAGTAAAACAGATACTGTATTTGCCATAATGTTTAACCAGCGCACAAACCCTGCATACAAAAAAATGCGTGAAATGGTAGTAAATGGCGACCTGGGCGAGATACGCCGCACCAACTGGATTATTACCAACTGGTTTAGAACCCAGTTTTATTATGACTCTGGTGACTGGCGGGCCACATGGGCCGGGGAAGGCGGCGGCGTATTGCTAAACCAATGTCCCCACAACTTAGACCTATGGCAGTGGATATGCGGGATGCCCAGCAAAATCACCGCCTTCTGCCACGAAGGCAAATGGCATGACATAGAAGTAGAAGACGATGTAACTGCCTACGCAGAATATCCAAATGGGGCAACCGGCGTGTTCGTAACCACAACAGCAGATGCCCCAGGCACAAACCGTTTCGAGATTACAGGTGAAAAAGGAAAGCTGGTATACGAAAACGACAAGCTGACATTCTACAAGCTGGAAACATCCACAAAAGAGCTGCTGTATGGAAGCAAAGTATCTTTTATAACCCCCAAATATGAAGTGATTGATATAAAAATAGAAGGGGAAAACCCGCAGCACAAAGGTGTGCTTAAGGCCTTTGCGGCCCACATCCTGCGGGGCGAGCCCCTTGTGGCAGAGGGTGCCGAAGGCATAAACAGCCTTATGATATCCAACGCAATGTACCTTTCCGGATGGCTGGGCAAATCTGTACCGCTGCCGCTGGACGAAGATGCCTTCTATGCAGAGCTTAGCAAGAGAAACGCAACTTCCAGGTATAAAAAATCAGATGGAGCACTGGTTGATGAGGATTTATCTGGCAGCTATGGTAATTAATTAGCACATATATAAAAGGCGTTTGGGTGTTGGCAGTGAGTAGATCACATGCCGCACCTAAACGCCATTTTTTTGTAAAAAAGGAGCCAAACCATGAAATGGACCCGAGACCAATACCTATCCCTAATGAACGAAAAACCCAGCAACAGGCCAATGTTTTGCGAGCTCTTTGGCCCATTGATAGGCCTGGAAGAAGAATGGAAAGCCCAAGGGGCAACCCCAGGGGAAATAGACCTTTCCGACTTTTGCTTTGACTATGTAACCCTAGCCCATACCGGTGCAAAAACAGGGCTGGTTGACGGGTATGAGCCAGTTGTTATTGAAGACACCAGCACACACCTGCTAACCAAAGACGGGCTTGGACGTACCATGAAATTGCTAAAAGGCTATGCCACAATCCCATTGCCCCTGGATTTCCCGGTAAAGGATATGGAATCATGGCAAAAAATAAAGCCATTTTTCACATACAATGAAAACCGTATAGACCGGCAGCAGCTTCTGGCTGCCGCAAAGCAGCAAAAGGAAGGTGCGCTGATAATAGAGTCAATACCAGGGGGCTACAACACCCCAAGGGACCTGATGGGCGAAGAAGCCCTAAGTTATGCCATCTACGACCAGCCAGAGCTTATCCACGATATCTTGCAAACCTTTGCAGAAACCGCATGCAAGGTCTTTGAAGAAGTGTGTAAATATGTAGTGCCCGATTGTATATGTGTCCACGAAGATATGGCAGGTAAAAGCGGCCCCCTGCTTGGCCCAGACCAGGTATCCGAATTTATCAAGCCATACTACACAGCCGTGTGGGGGCCCCTTAAGAAAAAAGGCGCAAAAATTTTCTCTCAAGACAGCGACGGCAATATGAACCCAGTAATGGATGCCTTTGCGGCCTGCGGGGTCAATGCCTTTTACCCCCTAGAGCCAGCAGCCGGCATGGATATTGTGCGGTTGCGGGAAAAATACGGCAGGCAAATATTTTTCAAAGGCGGCATTGATAAGCACGTGCTAAGGGCAGGGCGTGACGCTATAAGAAAAGAGCTGGAGTACAAGTTATCCCCCATGCTGAAAGAAGGCGGCTGTGTATTTGCCCTGGACCACCGCATACCAAATGGTACACCCCTTGAGGATTACCGGTACTATGTTGATACTGCAAGGGAAATGTTAGGGCTTCCTTCCAGGGATGTGGATGAAAAGAAATGGGTTAGGATGGCGTTTTAGGGCCTGTTCCCTATTCAAATTTTACTTGCAATGAATCGCAAATAGGGCTGTACCCAATTGTCTGGTAAATATTATTGGCGGTGGTATTGGCTAAATCGGTAAAAAGCACGATTTTACTGAAGCCACGGTCTAGGCCTATCTGGCTAAGGGCAGCGGTGCAGGCCGTCTGGTGCCCCCTTCTGCGGAAATATGGGGGAGTAAACGCGTAGCTTATATAGCACACCGTTTCCAATTCCCGGCTTATCCTTGCCATTGCAACTGGTACGCCTTGCTTTTCCATAATATAAACATTGCCGCTGCGGATTATATCCAGATAATCCTCTGGGTTGCTGCCAATAATATTTGGCCTGTTTATGGCTTCGCTGAAATATGCGCTGTCCCAATATGGCAAGAATGACATGTCCCGGTCTGCCGCAAGCCTTAACTTGGCTTTTGGTATGGCCGGGTTTACTTTTGTTAGCTCATATATTCGCTGGTTCATGGTTATTATTGTGTGCTTATTATGTTTTTGGGCATATCCGGCGGCAAACAACTCCACAAGCTGCTTTTCTGCCATTATGCCTGGGAGGGGTGTATCCCCAATGCCGTCTATTAAACAGGATATGACCCTGGGGTCGTTTTCATTGTTGGCGGCATATAGGGTCATCTCTTTGGGCGGGGTCATAATTGCGGTTAGACATATGCCTTTTTCGTCTGAAACAGTAGCCATAAACCAGTGTGATTGGTTTTGCATACCTGCTTCATCATTTTTGCCAATAATAATATTGCCTAGGGGTAAAATTGTTTGGGCTTCGTCTTTCATTATTGTTTCATGGGTGGCGTTATAAAACTCGTTTATACAGCTGTACTTGGTAAATTTCATGATTGCCCTCCTATGCAGCGGATTAGCGGTTTAAAACATAAAATAAACGGCAATATTTATTACATGCCAGGTGTAACCCCAACTTAACTATATAGTAAAGGCCCCGTAATTGTATTACAAGGGCCCAGCGTGTAAAGTATAACCATCAACAACAACCGACACAAAAAAATAAAAACCGAAACAAAACAGCACCAACCCACAAGCTTATTATACATGTCATGATATCCATCCCGGGTTCCTCCTCCTTTCCCTGGGACGGCATGGGGTTTGACATTACGGCCCAACCCCCCACCGCAGCGGTATCACAGAGCCTGCCCGATTATGCACCAGTGGCAGCCATGACATAGTTCAAATGATAGAAGGCTGTATGGATGCAAAAAAATAAAAATGCACCTCTCCCTGGGAAGAGAGGTGCATTTTTGTTTGGGGGCTGTCTCGCTAGTCATTTTTACGAATAATTATGCAAAATATACGTAGGGGGCGGCGTCCTGGGGCTGTTGACAAAGGAGGTTTGTGGTGCGGGCGGCAGGTTGCCGCCCCTACGAACCCCGTAATCCCGGCCTTTCTTGCGTAGGGGGACCTGCCGCCCGCAAATTTGCATTTGTCAACAGCCCCGTCCTCGACGCCCCGCGGCTTAATATTTACTAAGGTTAGCGGGGCGTCGAGGACGCCGCCCCCTACGTATATTGCATACATATTCAATTGTCTAGTTTAATGAGGCATCCCCATTAGCTTTACCGGGTATTCCTAAGCCCATCCAATGTTGCCGCCAGTTGCTGCCGGGCCACATCTTCTGCTACAGCGCTATAAGCCGGGAAGTCTAAACCGCCAATAATGCCATAGCGCAAAAGATGTTCTATTGTGGCATTGGTATGGTTTGTCCCGGGAATGCTTATGCCGGTAGGCGCGGAAAACCGCGCTTGCATATAGCCGGGAAGCACGCGCAGGCCGTCAATCATGACCCTATCCAGGGCGCTATATACTTCCCTTAGCCCCGGTGCGGGGATTATTTCCCAAAGGACATCCAGCACTTGGCTGTTTTGGGTAACGGGAAGTGTGGTAATTGCTATCCCCATTTCCCGGGAATATTGTAAGCGCCGCAGATTGCCCTCTGTACCATGGCCCATCCACCTTGCCAGGAGGTACGCTTCTTCTGGGTGGCTTGTATATGCGGATATGCCCACAATATCTAAGGTAGAAACAGCCCGCCCGCCGGGTACCCCAATAAAATCCCAATCAAAATCAACTTGGTTTAGTAAAATATCCAGCAGCCAAGCCCCGCCATAAAACATACCCATCTGCCCATACCTAAATGCCCCAAGGTCATAACCAACAGGGAAATAAGCCCGCTCTGCTTCTGGCGTGATGCCATTGAAGCTGTAGCCCCCATGGTAGATATCTGCCGCAAGTGCTACAGCGGCAGCCATTTCTGGGGAGTTAAGTGCAAAATATATCCCATTATAGGCAAGGAACCCAAAGCTGGGGTTTACAGCGCCAGGGTGCCATTCTACAAAGGAAAACGTATGGTTAACGCCTATGCTTGGGTGACTGAAATCTGTAGCGGTGCGTATGGCTGTCATAAAATCAGAACCTGATATGCCAAAGGCAGGGGGGGTATGGCCAAGGGCCCTATACAAATCCCGGTTTACATAATAGCCATGTATATCCTGGGCAAAGGGTAGGGCATATACAGCATGATTTATAAGTACAGCTTCCTGTATAAGGCGGGGTAAATCAAAAAAATCCATGTCATAACGGGCCATACCAGTGATGTCCATAAGCCAGCCATTGTTGGCAATGGTGCCCAAATCATCTATCATAAATACATCCGGCAAGGTATTTTGGGCTGCGGCTGTTGCGAGGCCGTCCATCCAGGGCAACACAGGGCTTATAATGCTGGTGTCAATGTCTACCCTTATATGGGGGTTTTCGTTCATAAATGATTGCAGCATGCGTAGTTCCAGGGCATTGTCGTGACCCATCCCTAGGTTCCAGTTGGCGTAGGTTATGGTTACTTGGTCCGGCATTGGGCCAGAGCCATCCCCCCTGCCAGCAAATATTACAATTGCCGCAACCAGGCACACTATAAAAATTGGTGTACTGATTAAAACAGCCTTTTTATTTTTGCTGTAGAAATTTTTAAGCCATGATAAGAACTTTTTCACGTTTTAACCATCCTTTTTCCTTTGTAATAGCTATAGTCGTTATGCCCGAAAACCAACCCGATGTGTCGGTCTTTTTGGTGCAATCCTGCGTCAGTACCTCCTTGCGGGCCCTCTTGGCCCGCGTCGTCGGCACTTCCTTGTCTTGCGCCAAAAATCCTCGCCACTTCGGGTTGGTTTTCGGGCATAACGACTATACCACTCCACCCATTGTAGTATTATTACGGTAGACTTCAACCCCATTGCATGGAAAATTGCTAAAATGTAACCGTTTTGTAATTGTAATTATCCCGTAATCATGGTTCAATAATCATGTAGAAAGTGTCAAGATTAAAATGTGTGTAGTATGATGTATTTAAGTGATGTACGTAAGTGATGTTCGTAAGCGCATATAAAGAATATATAGGAGGTGAGCGGGATGCCCAAGTTGCCCAAATTTGTACGCTATACAATAGCAATGATATTTTGTTTTACCCTTTTGGCTGTGGCAGTATATGCCTTTGAAGGCAGAGGGATGGTTTCCGCCACACCTATCTGGCAAGATGATATGTACAGCGTTCTGGTCCTAAACTCAAGGCAGCAAGGCCTGGACATCCGTGGCCAAGTGCCAGAGATTTTAGAAAACTTTGGCCCCGCTTACGACAACTTAAATATGGAAATTGAAAACGCTGTAGAGGCCCTGGTAGAAGGGACCCGGCGTATACGCGCCAGAAGTGTTACGTTTGATTACGAAATATATTATGCTAACAATGTAGTATCAATTATAATTTCGGCTACTGCCCAAGCCGTGACATCCCGTACATCTGTAATGTCAGTTAACTTCAACCCCCGTACCGGTGCGCTTGTGACCCTTCCCCAGGCAGTGGGGCAAGCCATGGGCCGTACTTCAGGCCTAGATATCACACCCCTGGCAGAAGGTAAAATTGCCGAGATGATACGCCTAGACCCAGCGACATATTACGCAGCGTTTAACGCAACCCCAACAGGGCAAGGGTTTTACCTTACTAGTACGTCGCTGCATTTATTGTTTGACGAGTTTCAGCTGTCCTCTGTACCAGGGGCAACGACCCAGATAGTGTTTGATATTGCAAATATACGTGTGTTTACCCTTTCAAGCAGTAGCTACCGTATCAGTCCCGACAGGTATGAAGTAAAAATGATGCCTGTGCGCACAACCTTGGAAGGTTTGGGTTATACTGTAGTCTGGAATGGAGCCACCCGGGAAGCAACAATTTCATATGAAGAGCGTGTAATTATTGTTTTGCAAGCTGGGGTAAACAATTATCAGCTTAACGGGGTACTACAGCGCACCCTGGAAGCGCCCCCAACAATGTTTAATGGCCATATGTATGTACCTCTAAGTTTTTTTGACCAGGTTTTGAACCTTACATCATTTACTGTAGATGCCCAGGGGACTATACGCTTTGTGTCGTATCTGGGCCATTGGTAAAAAGATTTAATAATATGAATCTCTGAAAATCACGTCAGCAACCGAGGGGCAAATCGGCGGCTTCAAGCCGTTTTTCGCGATGCGTTGCCGACGATGATTTTCGAGATTCGTATAAATAAAAGGAATCGCGGATGCGGTTCCTTTTTTGTTTTACGGTGCGATGTCTATACCTCCTCTGTCGCCAATTCCGCGTAAAATCGTTCGCGTAATTGGCTCGTCGTTGGCATATGTTTTTGCACTTCCGTATATCATACGTTAAATTTGACAAAATATTAAATTTCTGTTACATTTCTATAATCTATGTGGGAGGAGGGTTAATTAGGGGACAAAACTATGATTATACATTAGGAGAGGTGAAGCGCTTGTTTGATAGAAAAGATGTTTTTCATGTAAGAAGCGATATCCAAAAAATTGTAGGCAGTAAGGTAAGATTAGAAACCAACAAAGGCCGCCACAAGTCGGTAGTAAGCAATGGGATAGTATCACATGCATATCCCAGCATCTTTACCGTACAACTTAGCGAGGGCCCAGATACCTCCCGCAATTTATCGTTTAGCTACACCGATGTGCTAACCAATACTGTTGAGATAACTTTATGCGACTAAGAGTGATATAATGCTTTAGCTTAATGATGCCCCCAGTCTTTTGACTGGGGGCGTTTTTATTTTAAGAACTTTATTCAATAAGCACAACACCGCCTGGAAACGCCGATATTCCGCCACTCGTCGTTGCGTCTTTCTTGCTTGCCTTTATTGGCAAGCTGCGAAAAACGCGCCTAGATTGGCGAAATATCGCCATT
>Ga0131853_10009264_pt1 | contig 17998 bp, 14 predicted proteins | sample TergutLab28metaG_FD_92764 | JGI IMG/M metagenome (GOLD analysis project Ga0131853, IMG submission 92764) | Labiotermes labralis P1 segment gut microbial communities from Petit-Saut dam, French Guiana - Lab288 P1 (version 2) (version 2) | ecosystem: Host-associated > Arthropoda: Insects >... | reverse complement strand
CCCTGGCTGGCCGAGTCGATGTGGCCGGCCAGCAGCGCCACCCCGGGCTTGCCCGGGTAGGCGACCTTCTCGTGGACCCTGGTGCCCGCCGGGTTCTTCCAGATCCCGTCCCACCAGCCGACCTGGTGGACGCTGGCGGGAACGTCGAGCGCGCCTCCGTCCGGGCCGCTGGCCCCGACCGAGATCACCGGGGCGTCGGCCTCGATGCTGGGCACGATCACCCGGAAGCCTTTCTCGGGCTTCTTGTTCACCGGTGCGTTGGTCTTGGGTGCCGCCACGGGCCGGGGCCTGGCCGGAACCAGGCGGGCCGGGTGCGCCGGGGCGAGCAGCAGGACTCCCGCTGTCGCCCCGGCCGCCACCGCGATCACCGAGAGCACGGCCCAGGCCGACTTGCGCTTGGCCAGCGCGGCCAGGCCCGCCCGGTTCGCCCAGGCGGGCCGCCGCGTGGCCCAGGCCGGCAATTTCACAGGTTGCCGTTCAGCGCCAGCCAGCCGGGCGCGGACGAGGAAGCGGAGCGGCCCTCGTCGGTCTGGATCCCGCCGCCCAGCGGGCTCTCACCCGACGTGGAGGTGCTGCTCGGAACGGACGTGCTGGTAAGGCCGTTCGTCCCCGGGGCCCCGTTGCTGCCCGGAGAGCCGTTGCCGCCCGGGGCACCGGGAGCGCCCGGGGAACCGGGCTTGCCGGGCGAACCCGATCCGGCGGCCGCGTTGTTCGGCCCGCAGGTCGTCGTTGCGCCCTTGACGTCGAAGATCGGGCCGCTAGGACCGTCCAGGCCGATCTCGCCGGCGGTAGCCGAGGCCTTACCGCCCCCTATGTGGTGGTGGCCCTGGCCGATGACCGGAGTGATGCTGATCTGCTTGCCAAGGTCGCTGAGACCGAGTGCGCCGAAGAGGTTATCCCCCGGGCTGAGGCTGACCGGCTGGCCGCCGGCGACAGACGCTGTGATAGTCCCCTGATCGTCGGAGGCGTTCAGGCCGCTGCCGTCCGGCCCCGCCGAGCAGGATGCCTTCGGCCCGTTGACGATTACCGTCACGAGAGGCAGGCTCCCGACGCCGGACCCCGCGAGCGTACCGGCGTCAAGCGTGAACTTGAGTGGCGTGCCACCGTCGTCGCAGTTGGATCCGAGGACAATGGCACATCCGGACGACTGGCCGCTGGACGTGGCGGTAGCCTCCACCGCCACGAGATCCGGGCTGCTGCTCAGAACGTTGCCTGATAGGCCCTGCAGCCCCCCGTTCAGCTCATCCGTCAGGCTCGACGAAGGGACGCTGGACGCCTGAGGGCTGTTGGACGGCGTGGCTGAGGCCGACACAGCCGTCGCGGGGGTACCCCCGATGTTCACGCTGCCTGATTCCGCCGCTGCGGTGGAGTTGTAGCCGCTGGACGCGACCGCGCTCGGGGCCAGGGCGGCCAGGGCCGCGCTCCCGACGACGGCGAAGCCGGACCCGACAATCCCGATCCTGGTTGATGCCCGCATAAAGCCTGGACCTCTCGTTTAGTTCACCGGCAGGACACGTATTCGCCGCCATAAGAGCGCGCGTACGGTGAGTTACCCCCAGTAATCTAACAAAAGTCCCCTCATTAGTTGAGGGTCCGCAGGCAAGAAGTTATCGCATTGTTTTAGGACATCCCCGCGTCCCGGCGGGCTCCCCTGGAAGGCGTCACGGAGCGTAGCGTCGGAACGGTGAGACCCGCCTTGGCAAAAGCCCCGGTAATGGCGTCGCCGACCGTTTCTGAACGCCGCGAATCGACCAGGACGAGCACCGAGCCGCCGAATCCGCCGCCGGTCATCCGGGCCCCGAACGCCCCGGCCCCGATCGCCGTCGCGGCCGCCAGGTCCAGGGCCGGCGTGGTGATCTCGAAGTCGTCCCGCATCGACGCGTGCGAGGCGGTGAGCAGCCGCCCCACTTCACCGGGATCGCCGGCCAGGGCACCGGCCCGCAGGGCCCGGACCGTCTCGGTGACCCGCTCGTTCTCGGTGATGATGTGCCGGGCCCGCCGGAGCGTCTCGTCGTCGAGCGCCGTGCCCGCACGGTCCAGGCCGGCGAGGGTGGCGTCGCGGAGGGCGGGGACGCCGAGGGCGCGGGCCGCGCGCTCGCAGGAGGCCCGGCGGCTCGCGTAGCCGCCGTCGGAGTTGACGTGCCGTTCCCCGGTGTCGGCCAGCAGGATCGTCAGCCCGGCCCCGGCGAGGTCAAGCGGCACGCTCTCCCCCGTGACGGTCCGGCAGTCCAGGAAGACGGCCCCGCCGTCCTCCCCGAACAAGGACGCGTACTGGTCCATGATCCCGGTCGGGGCACCGACCGCCTCGTTCTCGGCCCGCTGGCAGGCCCGGGCCAGTTCGGTCCGGCCCGCCCCGGTCCCCCACAGGTCGTTCAGCGCGGAGGCGACCGCGCATTCCAGCGCGGCGGAGGAGGACAGCCCGGCCCCTTCGGGGACCCGGGAGTCGATGCAGAGGCTGATCCCGGACCGCTGGTCCGGTCCGGGGAGGCCGTTCCCCTGGCCCCGGGCCCGGACGCCCAGGGCCCAGGCGACGCCGACGGGATAGGCAGCCCAGCCCGACACGGCGCCGGGCACGGCCCCGGACAGCGGAACCGTGACGATCTCGTCCGGGTACTGCGCGGACGAGACGCGGAGGACGCCGTCGTCGCGACGGGCGGCGGCCACCGCGGTGCGGGCCCCGATCGCGAACGGCAGCACGAAGCCCTCGTTGTAGTCGGTGTGCTCCCCGATCAGGTTCACCCGGCCCGGGGCGGACCAGACGCCGGCGGGCGCGGCGCCAAAGGCCGAGGAGAAACGCCGCGTAACCGCGGTGACCAGGGATTCATCTGTGACAGTCACGGATAAAGATGCTTTCCTTTGTCATTCCCCGACGGCGTCCAGGGCCGTTCTGATTCGTTCGGCGGAATCCTCCGGGGAAATATCGCCGATGAATGCGCCCATGCCCGTTTCCGACCCGGCCAGGTATTTCAGCTTGTCCGCCGCGCGGCGGGGCGAGGTGACCTGGAGCATGAGCCGGACGACGTCGCGGCCGGTGCCGACCGGGGCCTGGTGCCAGGCCCCGATGTACGGGGTCGGGGTGTCGTACAGCTGGTCGAACGCCCGGGTGATCCGGCGGTAGAGCCGGGCGATCTCGTCGCGCTCGGCGCCGGTGGTCGCGGCCAGGTCCGGCACGGGCCGGTGCGCGAGCATGTGGACCTCGACCGGCCAGCGGGCCGCGAACGGCACGAAGACCGTGAAGTGCTCTCCCTTGATCAGGACCCGGGAAGAGCCCTGCTCGAAGGCCAGCAGGTCGCCCATCAGGGACGGGCCGTACTCATCGATCGACTGAAGCAGCCGCCGGGTGCGCGGGGTGACGTAGGGGTAGGCGTAGATCTGGCCGTGCGGGTGGTGGAGGGTCACTCCGATCTCACGGCCCCGGTTCTCGAAGACGTACACCTGGCCGACGCCGGGCAGCTTCGACAGGTTCTCGGTGCGGTCGGCCCACGCCTCGACGATGGTCCTGGCGCGCGACGGGGTCAGGTCCGCCCAGGAGCCCTCGTGCCGCGGGTCGAAGCACACCACCTCGCAGCGGCCGTACCCGGTCCGGTAGCGGCCGAGGCCGATGCCCGGGTCCGCGTCGGCTCCCGGGCCGGCGCCGTCGGGCGCCACGGCGGGGCCGAACGACGGCGACCGGTTCTCGAAGACGGCCACGTCATACTCGCCGGGAACCTCAGTGGGGCGTCCCGGCCGCGACGGCGCGAGGGGGTCCAGGTCCGCGGGAGGCAGGAAGGCGCGGTTCTGCCGGGCCGTCGCCACGGAGATCCACTCTCCCGTCAGCGGGTCCAGGCGAAGCTCCGGCACGGGGGGACGGGGCTCCGCGGGACGCGGGTCGCGCGGGCGGTCCGGCGGCAGTTTCGTGTCGGCGTCATCGAAGTAGATGAGCTCCCGCCCGTCACTGAGCCGGGTGGCGCGCTTGGCGATGGCGGGCATCTTCTACCTCCGGGGGTGGCAGGCGGCGGGGCCAGTGTATTGACCCGCGCATCCTCCAAAGTTCTGATTAACGGCCTTCGAGCTGGGCGGGCGCGCATGCATAGTGGGGCCGTGCTCTACGCGTTGCGGTCATTCCCTTGCGGAACGGACCTTTTTCCACGGGCGTCGCCGGCCGGCGGCCCGGGCCGACGGCGAGCCTCTGCCGCGGGTCAGGCCGCGGCCGTCGTGCTGCTCGCCGTCGTGCTCCTGTACCGGGTCACCGGCCTGCCGTCCTGGAACAGCGTATACGCCGAGGATCGCGGCATTTTCCTCGTGCAGGCCCTGAACCATCCGTGGGACCTGATCGTCCCCTACAACGGCTACCTGCAGCTGCTGCCGCGGATGCTGGCGCAGGCCGTGTCGCTGCTGCCGCTGACCTGGGCGGCGGCCCTGTTCGCCTGGGCCGGGGCGCTGATCGCCGCGGGGTGCGCGCTGTTCGTCTACCACGCCAGCTCCGGGTACATCCGTTCCCGGGCGCTGCGGGCGGTGCTCGCGCTCTGCCTGGTCCTGCTGCCGATCGCGCCGCTGGAACTCGCGGACAACGGCGTGAACACCCCGTGGTACCTGATGGTCGCCCTGTTCTGGGCGGTGCTGTGGCGTCCGGAGTCCCGGCCCGGGAAGCTGGCCTCGGCCGCGGTCGCGTTCGGCACGGTGGCGTCGTCGCCGCTGGCCGCCATCTTCGCGCCGCTGCTGGCGGTCCGGGTGCTGGTGCTGCGGCCCTTCCGGTGGCCGGGGTCGCTCCGGGACCACTGGGTCACCGCCGGATGGCTGCTGGGGTGGCCGCTCCAGCTGTACGCGATGGCGCTGGCGCCGCCCGGCCAGCGGGCGAGCGCGCCGACCACGATCGTCGCGGCGGCGGGCTACTGGACGCAGACCGTGGTGCTGCGGGCCTTCGGCTGGCATCTGTCGTGGGACCTGGTGCGGGCGACGGGGACCGTCGGGGCGACGCTGCTGTGCGGGACGCTGCTCCTGGGGCTGCTGGCGCTCGCCTGGCTGCCGGGCGGCCGGCAGGCGCGGGTCCTCATCCCGCTGGCGGTCGTGATGGGCTTCGTCTACACCGTCGGCTCCGCGTACATCACCGGGTACGTCGTGCGGCAGGCACCGTACGAGCACCCCGTGAGCTTCGAGGCGGCGTCCCGGTACTCCGCGCTTCCCCTCATCCTGATCTACGCGTCCCTGATCGCCGGCGCGGACGCGCTCGCCCGGCGGGAGGGGGGAATCCGGCGGGCGCTGTCCGGCCTGGCCGGCCGGCCCGGGCCGCGAGCCGCCGCCACGGCGACCGCGCTCGCGGTCCTGGCGGCCGTGCTCGTCCCGGCCTGGGTGACCGACTACAGCTACCAGACCCAGCGGACGTCAGGCGGCGCGTGGAAGCCGATCGCGACGCGGGAACTGCGCCACTGCGACCGGCACCCGAGCATCGTGCTCCCGGAGTGGACCGGCCGCCACGGCCTGTACCGCATCACGGTCCCCTGCTCCCGCCTCGTCCGCTGAGCCGCGGCCCGGGCGGCTAGCCGAGCATCGTGCGGTAGACGCCGATGAGGGCGGTCTTCTGATCATCGGACAGGCGCTTGTCGGCGCGGATGGCCGCCTCGACATCGGGCCCGCCGGCATCGTCGTCGTCCTCGCCGCCGGACTTCCTGGAGTCGCCGCGGGTGCCGGCGAGGGAGTCGATCAGCCCGGCCTGGGAGAGCAGGGTCTCCGCCGACACGTTCAGCGCGTCGGAGATCGCCTTCAGCACCCGCACCGACGGCTGGTGCAGGCCCCGCTCGATCTGGCTCAGGTACGGGTTGGACAAGCTCGTCAGCTCGGCCAGCTGCCGCAGGGACAGGTTGGCCCGCTTCCGCTGGTCCCGGATAAAGGCGCCCAATGACAAGCGCTGCGTCTCCCATGTGTCCCGCGACTCTTCGTCCTGGTCAGGCACGGCACACCACCTCCGTGCTCAATATAGTGCGCGGTGGCACCGGAGTCTCCCCCGGCACCACCGCGCACCTGCGACCCGGCCCCGTTTCCGCAATACGCGGCCGGGAAGTCATCTACTTCCCGAACAGGCCGTGCTTCTCGGGCTTCTCCGCCTTCTCGGGCTTCTCCGCCTTGTCGCGCTTGCCGTTCTTGTCATGCTTATCGTGCTTGTCGGAGATCGCCGGCTTCTCCGGGACCGCCACCAGGCTGAAGGCCGAGGCGGCCTTCACAGCCTCGCGGGCGAAGATCCGCTCCTCGTCCAGCAGGCGCTGCGCGAAGAAAAAGGCGGAATCCACCACGTCAGAGGCCGGGGGAATCTGAGCGCCGACGGACGCGGGCAGTTTCGGGACCGGGATGGCATTGATGACCGGGATGAACTTCGCCACGGTCTCGGCCGTCGCGGCCGTCCTGATCGCGTCGAGCGCGATCGTGTTGCCCCGGCGGACAACGGACAGCACCTGATCCTGGAACTCTTCCCCGACGATAGGCATTCTCGTACCCCCTGGCACGTTTCAAGAAATTAGGCAAACGGCGGATAACGACGCTAACTTTACCTAGCAGAATTACTATGTCAAGCGGATACGCTTGACATGTTTAGCGCATTTCCGGCAAGCCTCAGCTCGTCGCGTCCCGCATCAGGTGCGCCACGTCGGCGGCCGCCGGATGACCGCAGCGCTCAATGCCGGCGAGCACGTCATCGGTCTCCGATTCCGGTTCCGACCGCACCGCGGAACCGAGAACCGCGGAGACCACCTCCGCCGGGGCCACCACCCCGACCTGGGTGATGGACTCCACCAGCAGCCAGGCGTCGTCCCGCTCGTCGGCCACCACGGGCTCGCCCCGGGAGATCAGCCACTGCCGGGCGTAGGCCCCGAAGCCGGGCTTTCGCGCCTGCTCCCGCCAGGCCGCGCGGCCGTGGGGATCCTGTTTCCGGGCCAGGGCCAGGGCGGAGCCCCGCGTCACGGGGTCGCCCCGCTCGGCCGCGGCGAGAAGCTCGCGCACCGCGCCGTCGGGGACCCGGACGGCCAGCCACGGCTCGATGGCGGCCTCCGCCAGCCGGCCGGGCAGCACCGAGACCAGCTGCGCCGCGTCGGCCGCCGACATCGCGGGGTCGGGTTCCAGGCCGGCCATGATCCGGTCGGCCAGGAGTTCCCCGAGGGTGGTGAGGCAGACGGTACCCCCGACGGTCGTGCCCGGCCCGGTGACGGCCGCCCCGTACTGCACCAGCAGCGCCACCGAGGTCAGCGCGTGGTCGGCCACGTCGCCATCGGAGTCCCCGGCCAGGCCGGCGAGCAGTTCGATGAGTTCGTCGGGCTCGTGGACCTCTCCGCAGCCCGGGCAGACGCCGCCGGGATCGGGCGGCCCGAACGCGATGCCCCCGGTGCCGGCGGCCGCGTCCGCCGCCGCCTGGATGAGACCGGGCATGCCGGACGGCCGGCCGGCCTGGCCCAGCTCGTGCAGCACCGCCAGGCAGATCATGCACGGGTCTTCCGGAACCCCCATGGGGAGAGCGGCGGCACGGAGCCAGGCGGTGATGATCCGTTCGGAGAATTCCGGGGTCATCGGGCCCGCCTCGCCCGTCTCGGCGATCTTCGCCGCCGCCTCGGCCAGCCCGGGCGCGTCGGCCGCCGCCCAGGCCTGGCCGGCCACGACCGTGACCAGGCCCGTCTCGACCGCGGCCTCCCAGGCCCGGTGAAGGTCCTCCACGTCCCGGGCACTGCGCAGCCGGGAAGTACCCGGGGGAAGCTCGATGCCGGCCTCGGCGCAGGCCTCGAGCGCGGCCGCCGGGCGCAGCACGCCGGTCCCGGTGAGCTCGCGTCCGTCGCCGACCCAGGCCGCGAGCCTGCACGCCCGGGCCAGGGGCGCGGCGGCCAGCGCGGCCTCGGCGAGCTCCGGGAGCGACAGCAGCTGCGGCATGAAACCACGGTATTGCCTGACGCCGGCGCCTGGTGACGGTTCGCGAAGTTCCCGGGGACTGGTGCGGCTACTGCCCCGTCAGCACCTCGGTGACGTGCCGGACCAGCGCGCCGACCCGGTAGCGCTCGGGCCAGGTGGCGTCCGCCCCGGCGTCGAGCAGCGGCCCGGCCGTCATGGGCCCGACGCAGGCCGCCGCCACGCGGCCCTTCAGCGCGTCGACCAGCGCCGCCTCCGAGCCCAGGTCACGGGCCCGGCGCAGCAGGCCGGCCGCGGCCTGGGCGCTGGTGAAGGTGACGGCGTCGACCGTGCCGGCGGCGATCGCGTCCAGGAGGCGGTCGAGCGGGCCCAGGTCTTCCGGGGCCGTCCACCGGTAGACCGGCACGGGGACCACCGCCGCCCCGGCCTGGCGCAGCGCCCCGGTGAAGTCGCTCAGCGGTTCGCCGTGCAACTGCACCGCGATGCGGCGGCCACGCAGTGAACCCTCCGACAGCAGGTGGCTCAGCACCTCGGCCGACGATTCCGATTCCGGGGACCAGGCCTCCCGCAGGCCGGCGCCCCGGATGGCGCCGGTGGCCTTCGGACCGCGGGCCAGCAGGTTCGCCTCCGCGAAGGCCGAGCGGAGCCGGCCGGCCAGTCCCCAGTCCTCGGCCGCCCCGATCCAGCCCCGGAACCCGACGCCGGTCGTGACCACCACCGTGTCCGGCGGCTCGGCGACCAGCGCCGACGTCGCCTCGCGCAGTTCGGTGTCGTCGGCGAGCGGGACGATCCGCAGCGCGGGCGCGTACACGACCGTCGCCCCGCGCCGCTGGAACGCCCCGCCGATCTCCTCGGCGCGCCGCTCAGCCGTCACGGCGACGGTGAACCCGGACAGCGGCGCGGGAGAAGCCATGTTCCCAGGTTACGGGAGGGGCGCGCGGCTACTGCTCGTCGGGACGGTTCTGGACGAACTCGTAGCCGAAGCGGCCCTTGACGCAGAGGTGGCCGTGGGTGACCTCGGATTCGAGCGGGGAGGTCACCTTGACGATGGTGTTGTCCTGGACGTGCAGGTCCACGTTGCAGCCGACGCCGCAGTACGGGCAGACGGTCGACGTGACGGTCTGCTGCGACTCGTCCCAGGTCCCCTCCTGCCGCATGTGGTACTCGCTGGCGGGCATGAGGGCGTCGGTCGGGCAGACCCCGATGCAGTTGCCGCAGTACACGCAGGCCGAGTCGGGCAGGGTGACGTCGAACTCGGTGGAGATGCGGGCGTCGAAGCCCCGGCCGGCGAGGGCGATGGCGAACGTGTTCTGCGCGTCCTCGCCGCAGGCTTCCACGCACTTGTAGCAGAGGATGCAGCGGGAGTAGTCGCGGACGTAGCTGTCGTTGTCGTACTTCACCGGCTGATGCACCGTCGCCGCCTCCGCGCCGTCGGTGGCGGCCTCGTGCTCGCCGGGCCGGGTGGCGTCCCGCGCGCCGGCCGCGTGCGGGGGCTCGGGGTCGCCGTACCGGGACGGGTCGGCCCCGTACTCGGCGATCCACCGCTGCACGTCCGCGGACGCCAGCGACAGGTCGGCCGAGGACGACAGGAATTCCAGGACCATCTTCCGGCTGGTCCGGACCCGTTCGGAGTCGGTATGCACCTTCATCCCGGTCTCGGCCGCCCGCGAGCAGGACGGCACCAGGGTCCGCGAGCCCTCGACCTCGACGACGCAGACCCGGCACACGTTCACCGGGGTCAGGTTCTCCAGGTAGCAGAGCGTCGGCGTGTCGATGCCGGCCGACCGGCACGCCTCCAGCAGCGTCGCCCCCTCGGGGACGCGGACGGTCCGCCCGTCGATCTCGACATCGACGAGGCGCTTGGGGGTCTCGAGAAACACCGCGGTCATGATGACGCTCCCGGAATGAGGCCGAGTTTGACGGCTGAGTCGACGGCCGACACCGCGGTCTGGCCGAGCCCGCAGATCGAGGCGTCGCGGGTGACGGACGCGATGTCGGCGAACAGGTCCCGTTCGGCGGAGAAGGGCGTCCCGGACGCCACCCGCGCGAACAGTTCTTCCTGGCGCACGGTCCCGACCCGGCAGGGCACGCACTGCCCGCAGGACTCGTCGCGGAAGAACTGGGTGATCCGGCGCAGCAGGCTGGCCAGGTCCACCGTGTCGTCGAGGACGAGCACGACGCCCGAGCCGAGGGTCGCCCCGGCGGCCCTGGCGTCCTCGAACGTGAGCGGCAGGTCGAGCGAGTCCGGCCCGACGAACGCTCCGGCCGCCCCGCCGAGCAGCACGGCCTGCAGGGATCTGCCGTCCCGCACTCCCCCGGCGCCGTCGATGACCTCGCGCAGCGTGGCCCCGAACTCGTACTCATACAGTCCCGGCGACGAAACGCACCCGGACAGGCACCACAGCCGCGACCCGGAGGAGTTCTCCGTCCCCGTCGCCTCGTAGGCGGGGCCGCCGATCCGCAGGATCTCCAGCAGCGACAGCAGCGTCTCCACGTTGTTCACCGCGGTCGGCTTGCCGAACAGCCCGTTCTGCGCGGGGAACGGCGGCTTGTTGCGCGGTTCGGCCCGCCGGCCCTCGAGGGAGTTGATGAGGGCGGTCTCCTCGCCGGCGATGTAGGCCCCGGCGCCGCGCCGGATCTCGATGTCGAAGGCGAATCCCTCGCCCATCACGTCGCCGCCCAGGAATCCCTGGGCCCGCGCGGTCTCGATGGCGTGCGCCAGCCGGGACTCGGCGAGCGGGTACTCGCCCCGGATGTAGATGTATCCCTGTTCCGCCCCGCAGGCGTAGCCCATGATGGTCAGCGCCTCGACCAGGGCGTAGGGGTCCCGTTCCATGAGGACCCGGTCCTTGAACGTCCCGGGTTCGGATTCGTCGGCGTTGCAGACGACGTAGTGCGGCCGGACGGGGTTGCTGGCGACGGCGTCCCACTTGATGTGGGTCGGGAAGGCGGCGCCGCCCCGCCCGAGCAGCTTGGCCTCCTTGACCTCGCGCAGGGTGCCGTGGCGTCCCAGCCCGGCGGCGCGGCGCAGCATCTGGTACCCGCCGGCCGCCCGGTAGGACCCGAGAGACTCCGGATCGACCGCGCCCACGCGGGTGAGCAGCCGGGGTGCGGGCCCGGGGCCGTCCGCGCCTTCTTCTTCGGAACGGATCGTTGGTTCCGCTGGCGTCCCCTGTGACTGGGGATCCGTTAGGTAAGACCAGATCTTTTCCGGGTCCGCCGGCGCGATCTGGACGCGCGCGGGCTGGCCGCCCGCCCGCTGGATCAGGGCGGCCGAGCCCCGGTCGCACTGTCCCAGGCACGGACTGCGCTGCCAGGTGACGCCCGACCCGTCGAAGGCCGCTTCGGTGCCGGCGTCGCCGAAGCGGCGTTTCATCCGTTCGCACAGGTCTTCCGCGCCGTTGACCTGGCAGGCGATGTCGTCGCAGACGTGGACGACGGCGCCGGGCGAGGGGGCGGTGCGGAACAGGGCGTAGAACGAGGCGACGCCGTAGGCTTCGGCGGGCGGGACGGTGAGGCGCTCGCAGGCGTAGTCGAGCGCCCCGGGACTGATCCAGCCGGCCGCCTCCTGGATCGCGTGCAGGACGCCGATCAGCAGGTGCCGCCGGGAGCGGGCCGCGTGCCCGCCGAACGCGACGTGGGCGTCGCGGGCCTGCCGCTCGCCTCCGTCCCAGCCGGTCTCGGACGGGCCGATGACCTTGTCCACCGCCGCCTTCTCGGCCGCGGTCGCCTTCTGCTCGGCGCTGAGCTTCAGGTCCACTAACTCACCGTCTCAATCTTGCTGACCTGGATAGCGGTGGCCTTGAACTCGGAGGTCCCGGACTTGGGGTCCCAGGTGTCGAGGGTGAGGATGTTGGTCTCGACTTCCTCCGGGAAGTGCAGGGTCATGAACGCGAGCCCTTCCCGCATGACCCGGTCGATGTGCACGGGCGCGGTCACTTCGCCCCGGCGCGAGGCGATCCGGACGACCTCGTCCTCGAGGACTCCCAGCCGGGTCGCGTCCTCCGGGGACAGGTTGATCGTCTCCTTGTGCCGCAGCGGGGTGGTGTAGCCGCCGGTCTGCGCCCCGGTGTTGTAGGACTCCAGGCGGCGGCCGGTGGTCAGGCGCAACGGGAACTCGGGCGACAGTTCGTCGAGCGGGTCCTCCTGCTCGACCGGGACGAACGGTGCCGGGTTGCCGCGCTTGGCCGGGTCGGTCTCCCAGAGCCGCGCGTGCAGGAACAGGGTCCCCGGGTGCCCGTCTTCGGGACAGGGCCACTGGATGCCGCCCTTTTCCTCGAGGGCGGCATAGCTCATGCCGGTATGCATGGGCGACAGGGTCCGCAGTTCGTTCCACAGGTCCTCGGCCGACGGCTGTTTCCCGTCGGCGCCGGCCCAGTCGGTGCCGAGGCGCTTGGCCAGTTCCGCGATGATCTCGATGTCGTCGCGGGCCTGGCCCGGCGGCTCGAGGGCCTTGCGGGTCCGCTGGACCCGGCGCTCGCTGTTGGTGACGGTGCCCTCGGCCTCGCACCAGGCGGCCGTGCCCGGCAGGACCACGTCGGCGGCCTTGGCCGTGTCGGTCAGGAAGATGTCCTGCACGACCAGGTGCTCGAGGTTCTCCAGGTTCTTGCGGGTCCGGGCGGTGTCGGCCTCGGACCGCATCGGGTTCTCGCCGATGATGTAGGCCGTGGTGAGTTCGCCTTCCTCCATGGCCTCGAACATCTGGGACAGGTGCAGTCCCTTCTTCGGCGGGAGCTTCATGTCGTAGGCGGCCTCGAACCGGGCCCGGGCCGCCATGTCGGTCTCGACGTCCTGGAACCCGGTCAGCTTGTTCGGGATGGCGCCCATGTCGCCGCCGCCCTGGACGTTGTTCTGCCCGCGGAGCGGGACCAGGCCCGAGCCGTACCGGCCGACGTGCCCGGTGAGCAGGGACAGGTTGATCAGGGCGAGGACGTTGTCGGCCGCGTTGTGGTGCTCGGTGATGCCGAGGGTCCAGCAGATCTGGGCCCGGTCGGCCCGGGCGTAGTCGTGGGCGAGCTGCCGGATGACGTCACGCGGGACCCCGGTCTCGCGCTCGGCCCTTTCCAGCGTGTACGGGGCGACGGCCGTCCTGTACGCCTCGAAGTTCTCCGTGGCGCGCTTGATGAACTCCTCGTTGACCAGGCCGGCGTTGATGATCTCGTTGCCGATGGCGTTGGCCAGGCAGATGTCGCTCCCGACGTGGATGCCGAGCCAGGTGTCGGCCCACTGGGCGCTGGAGGTGCGCCTCGGGTCCACCGCGTACATCCGGGCGCCGTTCTTCAGGCCCTTGAGCACATGGTGGAAGAAGATCGGGTGGGCTTCCCGCGCGTTCGAACCCCATAGGACCAGGAGGTCGGCTTCTTCCGCCTCCCGGTAGGAGCTGGTGCCGCCACCGGCTCCGAACACCGTCGCCAGACCGACGACGCTAGGGGCGTGTCAAGTGCGGTTGCACGAGTCGATGTTGTTGCTTCCCATGACCTGGCGGACGAACTTCTGGGCCGCGTAGTTCATCTCGTTCGTCGCCTTGGAACAGCTGAACATCCCGAACGACTTCGTCGCGTCCGCGTCCCGGGCCCGGGCGAACCCGGCCGCCGCCCGGTCCAGGGCCTCGTCCCAGGTGGCTGGCCGGAGTTCACCGTTGTCCCGGACCAGTGGCTGGGTCAGCCGGACCTGCTTGCCCGGCGCCTGCTTGCTCATAGAGCGCACCTTCCCCTTAAGGGATCTCTGGGACGGAGGCTACGCCCCGGGAACCGGCCCCGTCCAGAGTATTGTCTACAGTAGACAATCTTAGAATCGCCGAGCCACGGCTTAGGATGGGAGGCATGCCGAGTTTCGCGGGCGTGGTACTGGCGGGCGGGCGGTCCTCACGGATGGGCACGCCCAAGGCGGCCCTGGAATGGCACGGGTCCACGCTGCTGCGCCGGACCACGGGCATCCTGGGCCGCGTGACCGGCGGACGGGTCGTCGTGGTGCGGGCCGCCGGGCAGCCGCTGCCGGAACTGCCCGGTTCCGTGACCGTGGTCGATGACCCCCGCGAGGGCAGAGGGCCCGTGCAGGGCATCGCCGCCGGGCTCGCCGCGCTGCGCGGGGAGGCCGACATCGCGTTCATCACCTCCACGGACATGCCCTTCCTGCACCCGGCCTTCGTCCGGCGGGTCCTGCGGACCCTGGAGGAAGACGAGGCAACCGACGTCGCGCTGCCCTTCGCCCGCGGCTACAGGCAGCCCCTGGCCGCCGCGTACCGGGTGACGCTGGCGGAGGCGGCCGAGCGCCTGGTGAAGGAGGACCGGCTGAAGCCCGCGTTCCTCTTCGAGCAGTGCGCGGTGGCCCAGCTCGACGACGACGCCCTGCTCTCGGACCCCGTGCTGGACGCCCTCGACCCGGACCTCGACTCGGTGGTGAACGTCAACACTCCCGAGGACTACGACGCGGCCCGTACCCGCCGGGCCCCCAGGATCAGCGTCCAGCTGTTCGGCACGGTCGCGAAGTCGGCCGCGAAGGCCGGCGGCCTGGACGGGCCGGGCTCTCCGTTCGCCGTACGGGCCGCCACCGTCGGCGAGGCCGCCGGCGCGATCGGCCTCGTCTTCGACCGCCACGTGACCGCCGCGCTGAACGGCGACCAGATCACCCGTGACCCGGAGGTGCCGCTCGCGGCGGGCGACACGCTGTTCTTCCTGTCCGCCGACGCCGGCGGGTGACCGCGATGCCTCCGGGCGGGTACTTCGGACGGGCCCTCGTCGTGGACGCGGCCGACGGCACGAGCCAGACGCTGGAGATCGGTGAGCCGGTCCTGCGGGCCTACCTCGGCGGGGCCGGGCTCGGGACGTGGCTGCTGCACCGGCTCGGGCCTCCCGGCGCCGACCCGCTCGGGCCGGACGCGGTGCTGGCGTTCACGTTCTCTCCCCTCGTCGGCACGCCGCTCACCACGAGCGCGAAATTCGCCGTCGTCGCGAAGTCGCCGCTCACCGGGATGCTGACCGACGCCCTCGCCTCCAGCCAGTTCGCGATCTCCGGGAAGCTCACCGGCCATGACGCGATCGCCATCCGCGGCCGGGCGCCGCGCCTGTCCACGCTGATCATCGACGGCCCGGCCACCCGGATCGCCGATGCCACTCACCTGGCGGGCCGGACGGCGGCCGAGACCGACGCCGCCGTGCGGGAGGAACTCGGGCGCGGCTGGCGCGTCGCCGCGATCGGCCCGGCGGGCGAGCGGGGTCCTTCCGGCGAGCCCGGGGTCCGGTACGCGACGATCTCGCACGACGGGCGGCACGCCGGGCGCGGCGGGCTGGGCACGGTCATGGGGGCCAAGAACCTCAAGGCCGTCGCCGTCCGCGCGTCGGCCAGGGTCGCGACCGCCGATCCGGCCGGGGTACTGCGGGCGGCCAGGGACCTGCGGGAGCGGTCGTTCGGCCCCGCGACCGAGAAATACCGGGAGCTCGGCACGCTGGCCAACCTGCTCACGTTCAACGCGATCTCCACGCTGCCGACGCGGAACTTCCAGGCCTCCTCGTTCGAGGGAGCCCCGGACCTCGCGGAGCAGCCGGCCGAGCCGGAAGCCGAAGCCGGGTCCGAGCCCGGCGAGATCGCGGGCATGCGCAAGGTCGCCCGCAGCGGGTGCGCGTCCTGCACGATCGGCTGCGAGCACATCTACCGGGTCGGCCGCGGCAAGAAGGCCCGGGTCGAATACGAGAACGTGTTCGCCCTCGGCCCGATGTGCGGCGTCAGCGACCCCGGGGCGGTGCTGGCCGCGAGCGCCCGGTGCGACGACCTCGGCATCGACACGATCTCGGCGGGCGGGACGATCGCCTGGGCGATGGAGTGCGCCCAGCGGGGCCTGATCGACGCCCCGTGGCTGCGCTTCGGCGACGCGGGGGCGCTGCTCCGCGTCCTGGACGAGATCGGCGACCGGGCCACCGAACTGGGCATTCTCCTGGGAAACGGGTCCAGGGCGGCCGCGGAAACGGTCGGGTCCGGCTCCGGGTCCTTCGCCCCGCATGTGAAGGGCCTCGAGATGCCCGGCTACGAGCCCCGGACCCTGCACTCGATGGCCCTGGGGCTGGCCGTGAACGCCCGCGGCGCGGACCACAACCGCTCGGGAGCCTACGAGGCGGACCTGTCCGGCGACCTGGACCGGTTCGACGGCGGGGACCGGCACGTCGCCGCGGCCATAGAGACCGAGGACCGCGCCGCCGTCATGGACTCAATGATCCTGTGCAAGTTCCTGCGCGGCGTGTTCACCGACCCGTTCGCCGAGTGGGCCTCCCTCGTCTCGGACGTCACCGGCTGGGACATGACCGGGGACGAGCTCCGGGAGACGGCCGGGAACATCGTCATGGCCAAGCGCGCCTACAACGACCGGGAGGGCTGGCGGCCAGCGGACGACTGGCTCCCCGATCGCCTGCTGAACGAACCGGTCACGCTTCCCTCCGGCCGGGTCGCCGCCCTCACGGCGGAGCGCCTCCGCGCGATGATCGGCGCCTACTACAAAGCCCGGGGGCTGAATACTGAGGGACGCCCAGACCCCGCGATCTATAAGCGGCTTCTCTTGGATTAGCGGCACCGCCGGGCGGATACTGGCGACATGGCCATTACTGCCCCGGAGAGCACGGGGACGGTAACTCTCACGATCGACGGTCGTGAGGTCACTGCCCCCGAGGGCACGACAATCTGGGAGGCCGCCAAGGCCGCCGGGATCGACATCCCCGTGCTCTGCCACAACGAGCGCTTCGACCCGGTCGGCGTCTGCCGGATGTGCGTCGTGGACACGGGCGCGCCCGCCTTCGCCGCGTCCTGCGTGCGAGCCTGCGAGAACGGCATGCAGGTCACGACGGACTCGCCCGAGCTGACCAGCAGCCGCGCCATGCTGACCGAGCTGCTGATATCCGATCAGCCGGCGCGCGAGCGGGACCCCAAGCAGACCACGACGGCCGACAGCGAACTGCTGGCCCTGGCCGACCGCCTCGGGATAAATCCCGAGGTCAGCGACATCCCGCGGGCTTCCGGGCGCGGCGTGGACCTGTCCAGCCCGGTGATCGCGGTCGACCACGACTCCTGCATCCTGTGCGACCGCTGCGTGCGGGCCTGCGACGACCTGCAGGGCAACGATGTCATCGGGCGGAGCGGCAAGGGCTACGACACGCGCATCGCGTTCGACCTGTCCGACCCGATGGGCGCCTCGTCCTGCGTGTCCTGCGGCGAGTGCGTCGCCGCCTGCCCGACCGGGGCGCTGACCAACAAGCCGATCCACGACATCCCGATCCAGCCCCGCGCCAAGCTCGACGCGGTGGACAGCGTCTGCCCCTACTGCGGCGTCGGCTGCGCGCTCACCTACTACGTGGACCGGGAGAAGGGCGCGATCGCCTACGCCGACGGCCGGTCGCAGCCGGGAAGCCAGGGCCGCCTGTGCGTCAAGGGCCGGTACGGCTGGGACTACGCGGCCTCGCCGCAGCGGCTGACCCGGCCGCTGATCCGCCGGGAGGACTCCTACCCCAAGGGCGCGCTGTCCGCCGACGTCAAGGGCGACATCGCCCGCGGTGACGGCCAGGCGAGCACCGACGCCAACGACCACGGCCTGAACACGGATCCGAAGGATCAGAAGGGCAAGCGCAAGGGCGGCAAGCGCGGCCGCAAGCCCGGCGGCCTCGTCGACTACGACGAGGTGCTCCCCTACTTCCGCGAGGCGACGTGGGAGGAGGCCCTGGACCTGGTCGCCCGCAAGCTCACCGGGATCTACTCCGAGCACGGGCCGGGCGCCATCGCCGGGTTCGGCTCCGCCAAGTGCTCCAACGAAGAGGCCTACCTCTTCCAGAAGCTCATCCGCACCGGCTTTCACACCAACAACGTGGACCACTGCACGCGGCTGTGCCACGCCTCCAGCGTGTCGGCCCTGTTCGAGGGCATCGGCTCCGGCGCGGTGTCGACGACCTACGGCGACATCAAGAACGCCGGAGTCGCCATCGTGACCGGCAGCAACTCGACGGCCAACCACCCGGTCGCCTCCAGCTTCTTCAAGCAGGCCCGGCGGAACGGGACGACGATCATCTACATCGACCCGCGCGCCGACAAGATGGCCGACCACGCCGACATCTACTGCCAGCTCAAGCCGGGCACCGACGTCGCCTTCTACAACGGCGTGATG
>Ga0131853_10009263_pt1 | contig 17999 bp, 14 predicted proteins | sample TergutLab28metaG_FD_92764 | JGI IMG/M metagenome (GOLD analysis project Ga0131853, IMG submission 92764) | Labiotermes labralis P1 segment gut microbial communities from Petit-Saut dam, French Guiana - Lab288 P1 (version 2) (version 2) | ecosystem: Host-associated > Arthropoda: Insects >... | reverse complement strand
GGGGGGTGTTGGGGGAGGGGGGAGAGAGAAGGGTGGGGGGGGGGGGGGGGGTTGTCCCGGTTGTGGGGGAGGAATGGGTGGTGGGGGGGGGCCGGGGGTTTGTGGGGGGGTTGGGGGGGGGGGGGGTAGGGACAGAAAACGGATTAGCGAAGAGAAAAAATAAAGACAAAATGGATAACCTTACAATATGTCACCATCATCATCATCAGCAGCAGCAGAGCAGCAGGGTTTAAACAATTAGATGCTTGTTCCAATTTCATGAGTGTTGGTATCTCCATCTTTCCCTTGATCGACCTACGTTTCTTCTGCCAGTCGCAATGTATTTACACACCAACTTAAGACTGTGTATCGCTGTTTCTCAATTCTGTGTCCAGTTACATGTACAGTCCACAATAACTTCATTTAAATTTTGCAATTCAATTGCCCTCCTACCTGTTTATAGCCCTGCAGTTCCGCAATGTACTGTGTATCTCAGTCTTGCTGTTTGCTGCAGTCCAATTCCAAGTCCGCCTTCTTACGTAATTTCGCTAATACTTCCGTATTAAAAACGAAATGCCTAAAGGTCAGCCATTAACTGTTCGAAGCACGACAGCAGCCATATGTGCCATCTGTGTTAAAAATGCGAAATCACAGACTGCATTCTCAGGATATGATTTTCAGAACAAATGGCAGTTATTCCCCTACACAGTGTTTACTTGTCGATCTTTGTGACCGACATACAGCTTGTTTTTTTGAGGTAGGAACGGAGTTAAGTGAACTTAATGTTAACGCTTCTGTTTAAGCGGATTCACGTTATTACGGTCAATCTGTTACGTCATACTTGTAACGTATTATAACGTAAATATAAAACTGAAAATTGTTAGCCTTGCTGGCCAGCTGCAGCAGTGCACAGCATGAAGCACGCAGTGGGCATTCTGGAAGCATTCCTGTTTGGATGAGGTGATGATCACATTCTGCACTTCCTCCAGACTACCGTTTTATTGCATGAATTGAACAACGAGCCGATAAGATAGCCTAAGCGAAACGGAATGTGATGAGGTGAAGTAGCTGAGACCGGCGGCTGGATTTACCCTGCTAGAGCGTAAGGTAAATACGGATAGTGTTAGTGTTAGTATTTTGTTAGTGTGACTGGCATGTCGGTGTCTCAGAGCAGCAGTATGGCGTCCCGAAGGTGCGACACGCTTTGGTAGGGAAGTAAAACTAAGGTTATTTCAGCGTCATTTCAGATTTCATCTGCGGAGTTAGATCTTCGCTCTTCAGGGATGTTACCCAGCGTTGATTGGTAGCCTGTTATCGACGTTTAGGGACAGCCTGTCGGTACCATTGTTGAAGGTCCGATAGGCTGTCCTGAAACGTCGGTAACTAACTGCCAATCGACGCTGCGTAACATCCCAGAAGAGCGAAGACCTGAAGTTGACTGTCCGCGCCGTGAAGGTAGTCAGTAAAGGTAAGAAGGAATTCTGTCAGTCGAAAAACGGAATTAGAACCCCCCAAGTTATCCTAAAGGAGAGGCGTACTATGTTTGTTTTAATAATTCATCCTGCAAAACGCAGAAGTCTTATGGCCTGCATGTAGAGTGCAACAAGTGTGAACTGCAACGGTAAACTGGATGTAGCTCTGCGCTAAATAATACCGGAGTTTTTGTACTAGAGATTTATTATCAGGAGATAAAGAGAGCGGACAAACAAATGCCCCGCTAAACGCTACTAGTTCTATCCTTGGTATGATCTCTGATTCAAATATTCTGGCTTACTGGTTTTAAAATATTACTTGACATAGTTGGTGTTTTGTCTTAATAATTTTGCACTTGTGTGCTTAATTCCGGCCATGTTTCTGCATAACCACCGTTTCCTGTACACAATTACACAACGAGTTCAAGTACTGCACAATAAACCGCACAACACACGAGATGTCTGGTAGCCACATTGAATGTTAACATTCTGTAAAAATCTCGCGATGTTGCTTGAAGGGATCGAAACATGACGTGAGGTTTACAGGCAAAACATTTACAAATGTAAGTAATGATAAGAATGTTGTGTCACGTTAATGTTTTGTGGTTAAGTACAAGCCATGCCGATCCGTAAGGTGTTAAACAGTACGGCATTGAGGGTTCGCAAACACCGTGGAACGTTGTGTAATTTGTTGTTACAGAGGGCAAGTAGCGGCGCCCCCACATAGTACTGAATGTGCTGTTTTTGATTTCATTTGGACGAGTTAAGTGGGGAGTGTCCTGCAGTTTAAGCGAACAATATAAATCAAATTGAATATTTCCCTGGGAAAGCTCAGGACACAGCTTGTGTTGTTTATAGGATGGGGTCTGCACTGGACCGAAACCTGATTGTCTGTCTCTTTCTAGGAGCGACACCGGTTCATGGCCCCCTCTTCCCCCGGCACCTCTTCAGCACCACAAGGGCAAGGTAAGCCATTACCAGGTAGACTGGCACGCAAGGTTGAGCGCTGGCCAGTGTCTTCGGAGTGCTTGAGCGTTCTAGTGTTGCTGCCACGCAGTGTGAGCGTTGTCAGGTGTACAGACTGTGATGTGAGTTGCTGCTGTTAGTGCTAGTGACTGGTGTGAAAATAGTGTGGAATTGCGGTGCTGCACAGGACTGTTTGACAGGTAAAATGGTATAGTGGGGAAGTGCGCTGGTAACTCTTTGGCAGCACGGTCCACACAACACAACACTTCAACTGTAGATTTCGTTTTATTTCTTTTTCAGTTCCTTCCACATGTGTCGACCGTAATCAGGTAGAAAATACCGGTACAGAAGGACGGGGGCTACAGAAGAGGCCTTCCATGCACAGACAGTGTAATAAATCACATTAAATATTAGTTACAAAAGAGAAATAATGAACAGGGAACAATAAAACATGATGATCAATTGAATTTTTATAAAAGCTTGTGCTAAAATCCAAAAGTCATAAACGAAGGTGGAGCTGTTTGTGTACATGGTACTGCTACTGTCAGGATGTCAGCAAGAAACTGCCACTGATGTAGCAACCTCGACTGTCCGTCTGTTACTGCTCAAAATAATCAAACTGTAAGTAAACTGGAAGTGTACAGTCAGCCGCAATAGAAGGTACCGAATGTATTACAGCACGAATTACCTCATTGCTACGTCAGTGGCAGTTGTCTGCTGACATCCTGACAGTAGCGAACACACAAACAGCTGCACCTTCATTTATGACATTTTGGATTTTAGCACAAACTTTTTATTGATTTCGTGTTTTTATTGTTCCTGCTTGTTATACCGTTTGTGTGAATAACACCTAACACATGTGTCAGCTCACTGTCTGTGTAAGGAAGGCCCCTTCTGTAGCACTGTACTTGCAGTAGCTGTATTTTCTACCTGATTGTGGTCGATATGCGTGGTAGAAAATATTAAAAAACCGAACGTGTGTAAGTTAGGTGTTGTGTTTGTGTGGACTGTATTGATACTGACCGACTGACACAACTGGATGATGTTGCCCAAATTTGCTGGTCAGTTGAACTCAGGAACGAGCTAAATATTTGTTCAGTTCCGGTATAAAATTAGGTGTCAGTAAAGGACGTAGTTCAGCTAATTGAAATGTGTTGAAATGGAACGTGTGCAGAAACCCGTACAGGCGAGCATTCATCTTGTGAGGATTATCGGGGAAAAAAAGGGAGCTGCTGTGTCTTCGTTGCTTTTTAGCAGGTCTCCGGTGTTCTTCATTAGCGACGTTTTGAATACTGGGGGGGGGGAGGGGGGAGGAGGCACCTCAGCTTCTGTACTGAGATGTGCTGAGCAGAAATATTAACAGGGTACCGAATTTCAGATAGTTGCTTTGTTGAATGGGTTCGATACAAGAAATAAAAAAGCAGGCACTATCAGCACTAAAATACCTTTAATTTTCGCATTTTATTTCTGAAAAATTTCTTCATTTAGTTGGTCTGTCTGGCATGCCATAACTTCCCTATAATCGTGATCAGCAATTAACCGTACTTGCACAAAGGCACACAGTTTTCCCCCGACGTTGCGGTACGTTTGTTACTGTTCAGTTCTGAATATCTTCACGCTAAGTGGACGAAAAGGCACGTCAGGGTCTTATTACAGCCACTGATCGCCATAGGCTGCAAAGTTACGGTTGACATCCGATCACCACTGCAGGATGTGCAGCACGTCAGGAAGACTACTTAACGAGGCGCAGTTTCTTTACAGATAAAAAAAACGTATATCAAACAGCATTTTACTGCTGATACTTCGTAATTTTTCGTTACTTCTATTCGACTGGATTCATCAGAATGTGTCTGCAAATCGTCACGTTCTCCTGCAGCACCGGCACTCTGCAGCACAACACAAGTTCTGTTGATCACGGTGTGGCAACTGGGTGAGTGCTCGTCTGTCTGTGGTGAGCAAAATGAGGACAGAGTCACACATAAATGTTGCTAATAAATCATTTGAGGTTCTCACAGCGTGTTGCTGAGGGTTCAGCTGTTGTGGGATAGCGTGCTGTCGTGCGTTCGAACGTCAGGAAACGCCCACCCGGCGACATAGGGTCACGCCCCAGGACGTCTGAATAATCAGTCCCTTTCAAAATGTATCAGCGGTGTGGGTAAAGGTAAAGTAAAGTTTACCATAGAACAGGCCATGAAGGCCCAGCGGGAGAGTAGCGGTATAGCTCCTCTCTTTCTTTAACCTCGGCGCTAGATGGGGTGGGTGATAAGCATCACGCCCCGGCTGCTTTGCCCCTGTGAATGACCCGCTACCCATTGTATAGGAAGCTGGGTGGGCCCCAGGGCCGGTCTGGACGGCTGTAGAATATATTACCCCTTCCGGGATTGGATCCACAGACCGTTCAGTCAGTTACAAGCCGCATTAAGGCCATTCCGCGTCAGTTAACAGTCACAGAGAAGTTTTAATACGACCCCTCATTACGACTCAAAAGGGCCTAATCTAGTAAAAGGTCTTCATATGTACACTTTTTAAAATTGCGTAAGTCTTTTGAATTGTATATTTTACGTTTGAACATTAGAAAGTAGAGACTGTACCAAGGGGCCCCTTGCATTTGTAATGTATCTTTTTGTATGGTTTTTGTATTAACACACCTGAAGACGGCTGTCAATACAGGCCGAAACATGTGCATGTAAGGTGATATTGTAATGAGCCTGTGTTGTGTCGGGCGGAATAAATGTGGTTTGTTCAGTAGTGGCACAGCGGTGTGCCTACCGTAAGGATCGTTGCACCGACTGAGCTATCGCGGCCCACACTGCTGTTTGTTAAAGGCAGTAATGTCCTTGATTACACTTGTGCAGTTGTACGTACGTAGTTTCTTAGACTGTTCTGTTTGAATCGGCAAATCGACAGCAGCCATCCAGTAGCACAGCACTTTGTGCATTTCGCATTTGTGCTGCAAATAATGGGGGGTGTTTTTGTTAACCGTGCTAACTGTGGGCCGCCCTAAATGTACAAGTGTTGGAACACTGCCATAGTGCCCCCGTGTGTGATGTTAGGGAGTCTAGTGTGCAGTATTAGGCAGGGTGACCATGTCTTGATGTGTGCAGGACACACCACACCACGGCACATCTCGCATGGGTCAGATCCAACTTCCGGAGCTTCGTACTACTCGCTGTGCAAAATGAAGACTGGACAATATCCAGGGTAGAAAGCGAACTGGAATGTGCGTTTGTGGGAGCCATTTGGAAATGTGTGTACTAGTTTGTGTTCAGAGGTAATTCAGTGGCAGGGGCTGGGCGGTCTTGGGTTTGCTTCCCGGCAGAAAAAGAGATTTGTCTAATTAATGTTTATTCTTATACCAATATTTGCACAAATAAGTGGTGTAACATTAAAATTAATATCAGAATTACTCCGACATGTTTCGCTGTCAATACGCCATTTTCAGACAGTTTACAGTTGTGTTAGCTAAAGTTATGAATTATTAAAATTACAAAATACAGTATAGTAATGTGATGTTATGGTACAATGTTGGTAAATGTGGCTGCATATGTGATTTCTGGTTAGGTGTGTGTTTGTGTGTGTGTGTGTGTGTGTGTGGTGCGTGTGTGTGCTGTGTGTGTGTGCTGTGTATGTGTGTGTGTGTGTGGTGGGTGTGTGTGTGTGGTGTGTGTAGGTGTGTGTGTGTGTGGTGTGTGTGTGTGTGTGGTGTGTGCGTGTGTGTGTCTGTGGAGTGTGTGTGTTGTGTGTGTGTGTGGTGTGTGCGTGTGTGTGTATGGTGTGTGTGTGTGTGTGTGTGTGTGTGTGTGGTGCGCTGGTCAGGAGTAAACACATTTACCAAATTTTACCATAACGACGCACTACTGTACTGTACTTTATCACTGTAACAATTCATAACTTCAGCTAACACAACTGTAAGCTCCCTGAAGATGGTGTATTGACACCGAAACGTGTCGGAGTAATTTTAATATTAATTGTAATTTTAAACCGCTTATTTGTGCTTAAGTTGGTATTATAATGATAAACATTTATTGATCAATATGCGCGGTACGAACATAAGAACACAAAAAAAGATAAAGATCTGACTCTTAACCAGAAAGTCCAGACCGGCTCTGGGGCCCACCAAGCCTCCTATTTAATGGGTACCGGGTTCTTTACCGGGCGTAGGGCGGCCGAGGCGTGAAGCTTATCACTCACGTCCATATAATTCAGAGAGGAGTTACACCTCTACTCCCCCTATATGCTTCATGTCGTGCACAGGGTCAGCTGTACTGTGTTGTACCTCAACACTTAAATGTCAAGTGTTCGGTGTGTTACACTTACAGCACTGGGCACAAATGAAGCACTGTCAGCATCACACTCACTGTGTTATGCTCTACATCCAGTGGGGTCCGCACAAAATGCTGCAGTCAGCGTGTCTACTGACATTTCGGCAGCTCGTCACTGACAACAGACCGATAGCTTTTGTGCTGTTCATGGCACATCACATTTGTTAATTTGACACGAAATGGCGTGGTGTGATGCTTGGGACGTCCATCGCTGGCTCTTGATAGCGAAGACCGGGCCAGTCCTTGTGAGATATGTGTGGAACAAAGTGGCACTGGGACAGGTGTTTCTGCGTGTACAACAGTTGTCCCCTGCTGTAACATACCGTACTCATTATTGCGCCTGTCGTCATGTTTTATGCTCTCAGCACTTGACAGTCCAGCTCAGTAGCTGTGCCCCTCACTTGTGTGTCCCACCTTCCTGCACTTACATTATAAATCAATTCAGACAATCCTTTTGAATGTGACGTAAATGGACTGCTGTCTCAGGCAGTCCGTAAGACACGGCGTACTATAGAAATGGACGCTTGGAACAAAAATTCGTCATTCATACGGTTGTTTGTCCAAATACTAGTCTCTCCCTCCCCTTCCCTACACCGCACTGTAATTACTTTCCAAAACACCGGGTAGAACAGGTTCCTGTAACGGCACTTTGCGAGCGTGTGTAATTCGCTGTGCTGGATTCAAATTCTACACAAGTCACAATGCCACGTACATACGTTCAATTTTGTTGTTACGTTGTGACGTTGCACTGGCACTCTGATACAACGTTCTACAGCACACTAAGGCTAAATACATCAAAACAACAACAACAACATTAATAATATCGTATTTCCCTGAACGCAACTGCGACAGTATAATACAGTTTTATTTTATTGTAGCGCCACTGGGCACGAGGCTAAACGACCCAGCCTTCGATTCCCAGCAAGGCAGAGACTTTTCTCCCCTACAAGATGTCCAGCCTGGCTTTTGGGCCCACCCAACCTCGTATTCGGTGGAGCGTGAAGCTGGCCTGTCTTTCCCGCGCATTGCCGGGTTTATGAGTGCGTGGAGCTAGACCTCTCCTCCCCCCTGTGTCGTCGTGGCTCTGGTGCTTCATAAATAACAGGACAACTACGTTATATAGCGACATGTTTCGGCACTGTCCATGACGTCATCAGGCGTGAAATATGCAACAAAATGTTGAACTGGACGTGCCAATAGATTCAACGGCTGTGCCGGCAGGTGGCCGGCCATACATTAGCTGTGGGCGCACCGACCCACAGTGTTGCATCTGTTTCCCATCAGCATCAGCGATACACAGTGTTGCTGCTCTATTAACCCTTCACAGCACGGCTGTTACTGTGTATATACAGTACCACCTGCTTTGACATTAAAACACTGCGGTTTATTCACACAGTGCATTTGCATATTGGACTGTCGCATTGAGGGAAGAACCTAGGCTGAGGGTGTTCGAGGAAAAGATGCTGAGGAAGACATTGGGTCGTAGGAGGTAGGAGGCAGCAAGAGAATGGAGAAAACTGCATAGTGAGGAGCTTTATTATTTGTAATCAACACAAAATTCTACTATAGTAATCTGAGGAAGGTGAGATGGGCGGGGAATGTGGCACGTACGGAGAGAAGGGAAATACATACGGGGTTTTGGTGGGAAAACCTGGAAGAAAGAGTGCACTGGGAGGACCTAGGCTTAGATGGGAACATAATATTAAAAGGGACTTTGAATAGGATGGGACGGCATGGATTGGATTTGTGTGGTTCAGGAGGGGATCTAGTGGCTGGCTGATATTCATGGTGAGGAACTTTCGGGTTCCTTAAATTGCGGAAGATTTCTTGAATAGTCGAGGAACTGTCAGCTTCTCAAGGACGCTTCACACAGCAATTGGCTATTTTCGTGTCAGGTATGGGCCTCTTACTTAACAGCGGTTGTTGGCTCGGACTTCATTAAACTAGTGGGTTCTGTGATAAGGAGGCGTTGTGTTTTCTGTGAGGTAAGATCTAACTGCAGATCGCGGTCTCCTGAGATGTGAAGTTATTTATTGTCTTATTGTCTGCATTACCAGATAACACGGCGGTACATCCTAGAAGACTCTGATCTTCACCAGCGAGCTGTGACAACGTGAAATCACACAAAGAATTAACTTGCGAGATTTTGAGTCCTCTCAGCGGTGTTGCTGGTTGTGACGCTGTGCTGGGCGATTGGTTCCCGACGTTTCGAAAGATTGCGTTGCCTTCATATTAAAGGGCAGACAGTTCAATAAACATAATTCTTCGTGGACTGCTAGAACCGTGAAGATGACGACATTTCTAACCTTCGAAAGGCCGACAGCCATTCCTCCAGCGACACAGCTTGGCAACCAGCAGAATTGACAGCCACCATTTGTGTCAGTTTCAGGCGGTGGGTTCTGACGTAGTCAGTGGGCTATGTCTTTGTGTCTCTTATGTTCTTAGCACTGTACTTGTCCTCAGATCGTGTGCTGTGCTGTCTAGCGTTGAAGTCTCCAAGCTTCACCAACTCTTACCAGATTATTGCCTTAGCACTCCAGTTGATGATCTGGACATTGGGCCTGCAGAACGTGCCAAGGAGACTATAAGCCATACACAGAACAAGTCTGGTAGATGGATGTGCCCCAAATAGGTTGCACCTGGCCCCCTTCCCTTTCAGAAAATGCAATCTCGGTACGCACTGTTTCATTCAATAGGGACTATAATGAAAAACGACGTTATAGGAATAATTTTACAAGGAAAGGTAGAGGAGGGTAAGGAAGCAATGGGAAGAATACAACGACGTCGGGTGAGGGAAAAGACTGAACTGGTCCGGAAGACAGGAACTGGAGCAAAGTAGCTGCAGGGGTTGGAGGTGACGTAACGAGAAGAATGGAAGAAATATAAAAGAGGGGATCTGCCCTTTAACATTTTTTGTTGTCCTGTATTTTGTTCTACGTTCGTGGTTAAAGGAACTGCTGTACAGTGCGCGAAGGATCATGGGAACTGCAATACTGGCAGTAAAGCTGTTCGTAGCAAAGCATTTCTCACGTCTATGTCGTGTCTCATGTGAATGTGCATTGTGGTTCATGTGACTGTGTGAGATGAATAGCCATTTAAATAACAATTAGTTTGATAAGAGCGCGGTCTTGCGAGACATTGGTAGACCTGCGTTGGCTTGAAGCAGCCTTTCAGACGAGCATGCCTCCCTCATCTTCGTGCGTGACCATTAGTCATTCGGTCCAATCATTTTGCTTCTGTAATTTCAGTTCATTCTGTCTGTAATGTGTTGTTTTTCAGTTTTTAATATTTTCAAATATTTCAATATCCTTTCCCATTTCTGTTTTCCCTTTCCCTATCTACGTCGTAACCTTCTCACAAAGATCCCACCCACTGCACCAAGCCCTCCCCCACAGCTCGCCACCCTCTGTGGCCCTCCCTTACCCGCACAAAACATATGTACACCTACAAAACACATAGTTTTTCCTTCGCGGCCTTTCTCCATTCACTGATCGACCCTAAAACTTAAGGCACTGCAGTTCGTCGAAACGTAGGCGGATGCTTGCCAAACGACAGCGTTGCATCCCAGACGAATGACTGCATCTTCAAACTGTTTAGGGGAACATGTCAGTATATTATGATCAGGCCAACAGTACCCTAATCTATGGGCATCATGTTTGGCGTCGTTCACTCTGGCCAGAAATTTGTGATGGTTGTCCCCTTAAAGCACACCGGTGCATGTTGGCAACACCTGCTGTGTGTCTGGAAAGATTCTTACAGCGAACAGGGAACATTTCGCTGGACTGTTTTCACCGGCATCTCGCCGTAACATCGTCATGTGGACACACAATTCGTTGTATTGAAGTCATACTAATTGTCCGTACCATGGGTCAAGCTGTTAGTTGCCCGCCCCTCACCGCGGGGGCCTGTCCACGTGGGGTTTATGGAGGACAAAGCGGCACTGGGACAGGTTGTAGTACTTCGGTTCTCCCCTGTCTACGTTACTGTACCAACGTTCCGTACTGACAAGCAGGCGAATTCTCTGAATTTTCTGAAATTGGCGAGCGCCGGTTAGGGCAAAGGGATTGCTGGCACAGTTATGCTGCATGGCGGTAGGTGTGTCGAAGTGCGAGCTTTTTGTGCTGCTTCAAGTTATCTCACTTTTATTTCTAAGGGAAGGGTTGAAAACTACAGAAATCGCGAGGCGTTGCCAAGTCGCAGGAATGTATTGCGTAGCACTTGCGTACAAGTGACGTCTGTCTGTACTACAATATGTCTGTCTGTCAGTCAGTCTGTCGGCACAGCTCGCTTTCGTCGTTTGCCTGCTTTCTTGCTGCTGTGTACAACAGAAGGTTATGAATGCTTACTGGCCCATTCCGGCCTCCTTCTAACCCAGACAGAGCTGCTTGTTTTGCGCGTCACGAGAAGTGGACGCAGTCGGCTGTCCTTCAACCCCGGTCTCCCGGTCCGTGTAGTGTAATACAGTGACTGTTGGTGTCTCGCACTTCGTCGCCATTGTTAATGGCCTGAGACGTCCAACTGTCTGTGTTGCGGTTTCTGACCTGACCAAGAAAAATGAGGTGCAGCAGAGCGTGAATGTTGTCTGGACCGTTTGATGAAGGGCACGTGGCCGGTGACGTACCGATGGCGTGCGACTTGTAGGATGTCATACAGTGTGTAACCGTCGTTTTGAAAGTCGCGGTGCCTTCGAAGGGCGAGTTTGTGGTGTGTTGCAGTGTGATATGGCGCAGATGTTCAGAGATACAGACGTGGTTTGGGTAGGGAATCCAGAAGGAAGGGGACGACTGAGAAGACAAATGCGTAGACGGAAGGGTTATATTAATATAAATCTTAACGTGGTAGAATAGGACGGCTTGGGCTGTGTTGATCTGGCTCGGGGGGGGGGGGGCTGTAGTGAACGCTGTCTTGAAACTTCGGGTTGCGTAAAATTCGGAATTTCGTGACAAGCTGAGGAACTGTCAGCTTGTGGGCAACTCTGCTCCTTGAACTTCGGAATGTACTGAATATCGTAACGTTACAACACGTGGTATGTATATTTACTTACCACTGTGTGATGGTCGTTTGGAAGCAGTGACGCCCACATATGTCCCCCAGACCATGGATGTGAATACTATGAGTGTTGCATTCTTGGGCGAAGCAGTTCGGGTATTGTTCGTTTATTTGGTGGCCTGAGGACTGAGACGTTGGAAGTTTGGCGACCGGTTTGTTCAGCGGTAGATGTATTAATGAAGAAGTTGCTATCACACTGCAGCCCCCTGTTACCTGGCGAGACCCATTTGTGGTGCGGCTTGTGTGTGTATGTGTGTGTGTGTGTGTATGTGTGTGTGTGTGTGTGTGTGTGTGTGTGTTTGAGAGAGAGAGAGAGAGAGACGTCATGCGGGGGATTTAAGGCAAGAGAGGCTCAAATACCAGTAACACGTTCGTCTAGCAAGGCCACGCCATGCGTGTTCTAGAGTGCCACTAATGGCTTCTCCTTATGGCAACTTAAAAGAGCCTTAAGCTGGTCCGTAACAGTACAGTGAACACTGCAGCCACGACCGGACCGGCTGTGTGCATTTCCCCCACACAGTGTGTTCGTGTGTTTTGTGTTGATCTGAGAACAAACAGGGATTATTTCCCATACAACATTAACTGGCTGGTTGTGTAACTGAGACGGAGTGTGTTTACTGCGCGGTACGGACTGAGTGTTTATGTATGTTACTAAACGAAATGCGGGCATAACAGTGTCACTAACAGACTTGCCGCCAGCAAATTTTAAACTGTTGTCACAAGTCAGAATGTCAGAATCACAGCGGCAAGAGAGATAATCGCTTAGAAAAATTACAGACCTTAAAAATTAATTATCCATTTGCATGAACTGAAGGCGCTGGATTCGAGGATGTTGTGCCAGTAACATGGCAGTAACTTGCACGGCGGTGGGTTGGAGTTTTGTGCTGAGTGCAGAAGGCTTCAGAAGGAGGATTCTGATGTTTCAAAAAGATCAGAGAGTGAAATGAATAAAAGCGTAAGGAATTTTTGTGTGGGAAGTGATTACTATGACACTAACATAGTAGATATTAGTACGTAGGCATTTGGAGGTAAACCTCTTTTTTTTCTGTTGACCCGGGCTGTAGACTGATCTGAGAAGTCCCTGTCTTGTTGCATCGGATAATATTAAAGTAGATGTTGCAGGAGAGAAAAATAATGGAAAATGAGGTTGTGATGGTGAAAGCGTCTTGGAAATTGATAATTTTGAGACTAAAATACGAGATCTAGCTGAAATTGAAGCAACTGGTGTTTATAAGGGGATAGCTCAGTCGGTATAGGGACTGGGGATAGCTCAGTCGGTATAGAGACTCGGGTTAGCTCAGTCGGTATAGGGACTCGGGAGAGCTCAGTCGGTATAGGTACTGGGGATAGCTCAGTCGGTATAGAGACTCGGGATAGCTCAGTCGGTATAGCGACTCGGGATAGCTCAGTCGGTATAGCGACTCGCTACGGTGGCCTGAACAGTTCGGAAATCGAATCCCGTTGGGAGCGAGATTTTCCACACTCGTCCAAACCTGCTCTGGGGCCCACTCTGCCCCATGTACAATGGGTACCGGGTCTTTCCCGGGGGTAAAGCGGCCGGGGCGTTGCGTTGACCACTCGCCCCATCTAGCTCCGAGGTTAAAGAAAGGGTAGAACTGTACCTCTACTTGCTCTCTGGCCAATGGCCTGTTCTAGGGTGAACTTTAAAGGAACGTGCCATGAAACGTATGGGGAAGATGGAGATCAAACTCCATGTGTTTATTCATAGACGTGATCGGAATATGAATGGATATTTTACCGCCACGCCTGTCTATAATATCAGTATTACAGAAACAGCTTATCGAGGATGACGTGGACACACTGTGGTGTCTGATGTTAGCAGATGCAGCTTTGTTACTGAATACGGTACCAGATTTAATCTGACAGTTGCGTACGGATATTTTTGACAAACACGATGCTTTTATCCGCCGGTTTGAGGTGAAGGTCAACACTGATAATGAATACACTGTGTCCCGAAACGTCGGAACCGTCTGTAAGACCGTGTTGTTTCCGAATGCTTGAGATTAACTTTTAGAATAAATCATATGTCACTTATGTTCTGACTGCTGTCTTGTACGTTAAGAAGAGACGCAAAAGGAGCGTCAGTGTCTGTCTGTCTGTCGCATTTCAAGTGAAAGAGCGGCGAGGTGCGATGCATCATCCCAGACACAAACAAGTCGCTGCTTCCCCACATCGATCCAGCCACGTAGCCTTCTGGTTACGAACTTTATGAATGGTGATCGTCACTGGATTAAGCTAGGCGAGGCTAGACACTGTCTTGATGGCGGCTGTGACGTTCTGACAGCCAGTACTCCAGTACAAAACAAATTACTCCTTCACGCAACTCCAGGCACGTTATCACGGTTCAGCGCTCAGTAATCTCTTGCCAACCGTGAGGGGGTGGTTGTTTCTGGAATACACCATTGTCAGGGAGACCAAACCTTTGTGGGATTTCGCGGATAAGGGGAACCGCGGCGACTGTTGTCTTTCGTGGAGACCGGAAGAACTGGTACTGGTCAGGCCACCGAGTGTTGCTGGGGCGACAACATGGTTTGGACGCGCGTAGACGATATGACAGGGAAGAAAACATGTGGAAAACCTAGACGCAGATGGCAGCACAGTATTACAATGCATCCTAAGTCTATGTAACAGTACGCATTAAATTCATGTGGTTGGACAGCTAAGTACTTGGTCATTTCCTAGCAACTGGACTGAGGAAGTACTTCTTTGTCCTCTTTATTGGACCCCTGAATCGTCTAGCAGGAATGAACTAGGTTCCTTCGAAACGTCGGGAACAACTAACCCAGCGACACGGCGGTTCCTCATTCCTTAACCAAATGGCCGCCGAATCCTCAAATCTCGCACAGCTGCTCTCTCAATGTGAAGATACTGATGACGTTCCATAGAGTGATTGGTCCAGCCCGTAGAGGGAAGGTGTTGTGGTCTTCTGTGACCCTTTATCTTAGCATTTACTGGGCGGGGTGAGAATAAATCAGAAACTGCAGTGAAAACAGAAGTTTCAGGACCGCGAGTTGTATGCCTGAATTGTAGCACCGTTGTGTACCGGTACTGTAGCACATTTGTGTGGCTGCACTGTAGCACAGTTCTATGCCTGAACTGTAGCAAAGTTGTGTGCCTGCACTGTAGCACAATTGTGTGCCTGAACTGTAGCACATTTGTGTCCCTCCACTGTAGCACAGTTGTGTGCCTGCACTGTAGCACTGTTGTGTGCCTGAACTGTAGCACAGTCGTGTGCCTGCACTGTAGCACAGTCGTGTGCCTGAAATATAACACAGTCGTGTGCCTGAACTGTAGCACAGTCGTGTACCTGAACTGTAGCACAGTTGTGTGCCTGAACTGTAGCAGAGTTGTGTGCCTGCACTGTAGCACAGTTGTGTGCCTGAACTGTAGCACAGTTGTGTGCCTGCACTGTAGCACAGTTGTGTGCCTGCAGTGTAGCACAATCAGTGTCGTGAACCTTTAATTTCACATCAAACAATCCGCGCCCGGTCAGTAGCAAGCGGCATGAACGGTGCCCTGGAGGGTGGCAGCAGTTGTCGTGCCCCTCTGCAGCTGCACCTAAACGCTGCTGTATCCGGCGGAAGTCCGGTGGTGATGAAGGTGTAATTACAGTTCAAGTCTGATACCTGCATTCTCTCTCCTTCACACTTCTCTGTTCCAAACAGCAAACGTAAAAGCTGCTGTCCTGAGCACGCTGTGAGGGCAAAGGGAGGGTAGAGGCGTGGCTCCACTCATTCTTAACCTTGTCTATAATTGGGGTGAGGAATCAGGTTCAAGCTTCGACATATATGCCGCGGTACCCACTGGACAGCATTGTGTACAATTCGAACAGCTACAGATATGCTAAAGACAAGGTGGGGGTACATGGTGGCACTGCGCTACTCGTCGGGATGTCGCGGGTTAGGTTCCCGATGGAGTCATTCCGGCCGCCCTGTGACCCTGGTGTTGACTCATCCTCTAATAGAATTGAATACCAGGGATATTTCCTGGGGGTACAAGCGGTCGGTGTCCAGGGATGACAACTTTGCCGATTGTCTACAAATTCTGGGAGCCTCAACCTCCTGGAGCCCTAAGGACCTGCCCAGACCTCTACAGGGTTAACTTTCCCTTTTAATGGATAAGTTAATTATAGTTTGTAGAGTGTATCTAGGAGCAGGAAGTGTTCGATTCTCTATACAGTGGTAGGTGTGAATGGGAGGGCAGAATTGTAAATGTAGTGACAAATGTGGAGGAGAGACTGGAGTCGCTGAAATGAGTGTAATTAGACTGCGTACTGTTTGGTTCAGGATACTGTCAATGTAGGCTACATACTGACTCCGGACTCAATTGGTACACATTCTGTTCTCGCCCATCCGAAATGTGTTATTTTGCGAACTAATTGGAATCACTGATCCAGCTGTTCGACGTAGCCATCTGCAACGCGCCGTCGGTCGCTGTGACTGTCTGTCCGCAATTCTCTCGCCCTACCGTCTCTTAATCTCTGCAAACCACCAAACGTCCCAGTCCAGTGTGCAGCAATTCTGACCCTGCCTCTTAGCCAAATGTCGCCATGACCCCAACTGTCCCGCGCGAGGGTTTCCTGATTTTCTTCAGTCCCCCCCCCCCACGTCCATTCCGGGATAATGTCACAGATTACGTCACGGTCGCTTTCTTCCATATTCTTCCCCCCTCGCCTACCTTATATGATACCATTTTGTAGTGACTGAGTCACACCCAATTTGCCATGGATACCAGTGACGTCACACCTGATATTCGTTATTACGATAGACGCATTTAAAACAACAAAGTTTGATTTGTGAGTGACGTCACACCCAGCTACCGTGGTTACAAACAAACAACAGTCAGGATAGATTTGTAGTGACGTCATACCGGGTTTTGTAGTTTGTGAAAAAATGGGTGGAGAAGTGCGGGGCCAGTGGCGGTTGTTACTAGAAGTGAATAATATGGCGGGGCCAGTGGCGGTTGTTACTAGAAATGAATAATATGGCGCGGCCAGTGGCGGTTGTTACCAAAAGGCCTATCGCTAGACGCCGTATAGTCGGCGCTGTTGCCAGTGTCAAATTGTTACGGACCTGCAACTAACCTATCTGAATGTGGAGCGTTGAGGCAGGTTGACAAATGCACCATAGGCTAAATTGGAAGGGATGTGGGAGGAGGTGCTGCTTTGTGGCAGTCAGGGTAGGCTCGAAAACCCGATGAATCGATTTAAGACAGAAAATGGAGTTAAAGTGACAGTTGGTAAGAATGGGGAAGACACCGAAAGGGGAAACGACGGACTGATGGTTTGAAATCTGTGCTCATTCTTTCCCTGACCCGAAATTAGTGCAGTGGAACGAAATACCATGGTCTAATTTCCTGTTGTGGTTTTAATTCGAAGACGCTGGGAGAGCTGTTGCTTCCGAGGAGGGCCGGAGAAACGAAGCGGAACACACGGCCTTCAGCGGAATGTAAAGCATTCGCTAACGTGTTGCAGTTATTGGTCCTTGTCTTGACGGGGGTCACTTGAATCTGCAGCGCTCCAGAACTCACCTACACTTGACCGTTTGCCGCACTCATGCTCTTCGAAACACCCCAACAGGAAGCACGTGCCTACCAATCGACAGGAAGGCAGGCAGCAACTAAGTCAGTTCCAGTCCGTACGCCATATGTTGTTGCCATGCCGCGCAGTCACACGTAACGCAACACACATGACGTAACCCCCCCCCCCCCAAGTACACCTGACGCTCCGGCACCTTACACTTGCACTGCGGCAGTTGGTCTTGATGTCAGGTTCTTCTCAGCAAATCCATACAGCAGAATTGTGTTACTTAAGTTGACAAATTACTCGGTTTATCAAGAAATTCTTCGCCTTTTATGGAACCTCGATGTTTACTTTCGTCTCCTTCTTAGCCCGCCACTGGATCTATTCTGCGGCAGTTGCACCTTATCCATACACCTACATTATTTATTGAAGAAATACTTTAACATCATCCTCCATCTTCGCATTGACGTCTTATTTGGTATCTTACTGTCAGCTTTTCCGAGTGAAATGCGATATAGGCGTTTAGAAATTTAAATCTTCAGTTTCCATCTCACATTAAACACGCTGCCTCTCCATCTAAATCTTCAGTTTTCATCTCACATTAAACACGCTGCCTCTCCATCTAAATCTTCAGTTTCCATCTCACATTAAACACGCTGCCTCTCCATC
>Ga0131853_10009262_pt1 | contig 17999 bp, 3 predicted proteins | sample TergutLab28metaG_FD_92764 | JGI IMG/M metagenome (GOLD analysis project Ga0131853, IMG submission 92764) | Labiotermes labralis P1 segment gut microbial communities from Petit-Saut dam, French Guiana - Lab288 P1 (version 2) (version 2) | ecosystem: Host-associated > Arthropoda: Insects >... | reverse complement strand
TCGAATCCCACCGGAGGCATGGATGTTTGTCTGTTGTGAGTGTTGTGTGTTGTCAGGTAGAGGTCTCTGCGACGAGCTGATCACTCGTCCAGAGGAGTCCTACCGACTGTGATGCGTCGTTGTATGTGTGATCTAGAACCCTCAAGAATGAGGAGGCCATGGCCCGCGTTGGGCCGCAGCGCCACAGGGGAAAAAAAAAATAGATTTCATTACGTCGAGTATTTTATCTAAAATTGGTATAACAGAGCACTTTCGTAAAACCTAAAAGCAGTTTCGTCACTTTCATAATTTCACTGTCGCTTCGATACGCCTCATTCTTACACTGCCGTTAAACCATAAAAAGCAATTCGGTAGAAGAAGACACATACAAACATTCTACATGATACAATACGTACGAATTGTGCGCCACTCTTCTGGACAAACTGGCACAGTATCAGTGTGTGAATGCTAAGCCTCAAATTGCTTCCAAATGAAGTAAGGCTGGGGTCTAATAAATTCCGACTGACTCCTTTGTAGTGTTCCTAATCCTTTTTTAAACATGGTGTGTATATGTGCGTGTATGTATATGTGTGTGTGCGTGTGCGTGAGTGTATGCATGTGTATCCGTGTCAACAAAAGATAGCCTTACCGAGAGAATTCTCGCTCGGTAACCATATTCTCTGTGGATTATTGTTAATGACTTGTCCTGAATCTGATTGCTCAAACTATCCAAGCGAATTCCGAAATACTGTATTAATTATGACTCGGCATCTTATACTAGCTTGCACGCCTCTTGTAGTCCTTACCACATTATAAGCAGTTATAACATCTGGCACACAGTCGCCTGCGTGAATCTCAAAAGCATTGAAAGTGAAGCAGGAGATAATAACAGGTTCACAAGAGACGAAACTGAACAGCTTTCTTATGAATTTTAATGCAGACAACTTGGCGTGATTTCAGGCTTCCGCCGCGGTGTACATGAGATCTTCGCTCTTCTAGGATGTTACTCAGCATATATTGATAGCTATGGACGTTTCGGGACAACCTATCGGTCCCATCTTCAACGGTCAAGCAGTTCAAGAATGTTCTTCTTGGGCTGCGACGGCAAAAGCCTACCAATTTACGCTGTATAACATCCCACAACAGCGAAAACCTCGTAACCAAACTTACCGCAAAATAAACCCTGCTCTTTAAGTACTCTAAACGTTTGAGACTGCAGCACTGTGGAACACAAATCGTACGGATATCTGTGTTCCTTGCAAGGACGTTTGACTGCCTCCCTGCTGCAGAATTACCAGTGCATTGCACTAGCTGAAAGCTATTGCATATCGTTAGGATGCAACCAACGTGCAGAACTATAGGCACATTTTTACGTCGTAGGGTCAGTAAGCGATGAATTTTCAATTTTGCAGTAACAATTAAAACATGCTTTACTGGTTTCACTGTATAAGAGGAAGTACCTGTAAGAACATCAGCCTTTGTGTATCAGAAAGCAAGTCTCGATAAGGTAAAGTGTAAATACAGCCTCTGGCAATCAAAGTCGACTGGTATTACAATTTCAGAATATGGCGAGTGACTTTCTTCTTGATCTTAAAAAGCATTAAAGGGACATTGCAAGACTTAAATTAAATAAAACCGTGACCACCAACTGAAGACCAGTCTTGGTAATCTGCACATAGTGGGAGAGAAATGTATACACACGTATGTGTGATGTGTGTGCGTGTAAAAGGTAAAGGTAAAGCAATCCCATTACAGACCTGGACAGCTCCAGAGGGTTCCAGAAGGTTGAGGCTTCCAGATTTCAAGCGAATCGCCATATGAAAGTGGTAAGTTTGTTAGCCCTACGCACCGGCCGCCTTTACCCCCAGGAAATATTCCTGGTACTCATTTCTGTTATGGGCTGAGTCGAACCCAGGGCTATAGTGCGGCCGGAAGGATTATGTCAATGAAAAATTCCAATGGCATCATCGGGAATCGAACCCGCGGCCTTCCGAGTTGTAGCGCAGTGCCTCAACGAACTGCGCCACCGCGTGCCCCATGTGTGTGTGTGTGTGTGTAGACCTAGTATATACTATGCATACACAGATTATGTATCATTATACGGACAGTGGTGATGCCGAAAACTGCCAAAGTCTATTTTGAAAATTATGCTAAGTGGGCGAACAACCGACGAATTTGTAATTACAGCAGGCGGTACCCAAAAATACCGCTGTGTTTATTGATGGCAGCAGATTGGCATACAGCTACCACAGCCGAGGTTTCTGCAGAGTTACAGTGAACGTATACCACAAACGACGTTGTAATTTTCAATTTAATTTGGCCCAGGGAGTTATATTTTTATTTACACCTTCGTACTTGAAATCATCTCAACATACGCTGAACTGTAATAAAGGCTTTTTCTCCTTTGTTTCAGATATCAATGAAGACATCTTAGGTAGTGAGGCTAGCCCCATCTTGCACCAATCAACGAAGGTCGACAGGGTAAAGAGAGATGTAGGCGGTAAGATGGAGTGTCATTTTAGAACTAATATACGACAATAAACAAGTATATTTAATTTAAATAATCTCGAATAGAGATAAATTATAAATTCATACATAAAGTGGGCCTAAATAATTAACCTCATTACTTCCGATGCAGCTAAGTGCATTTGCAACTTCTGTAACTAATCGGTATGGTGTAATGTAACGAAATAACAAAATATTCGATTAAATTCGTAGACATTGTGAAGTGCATGTTTACTGCTACAGTACACGTGCACCATCTTGCAAAGTTGAGGGCCGGGACAGCGTAGACGGCACAGCGACTCTCTGTGGGCTGAAGGGTTCTGGTATCGAACCATGGTGGGTCAAGAGATTTTCTTTTCTCCTTACCCACCCAAACCAGCGCTGAAGCCCACCCAGCCTTCCCTACAATGGGTGCTGGGGCTCTTTCCCGGTGGTAAAACGGCCGGGGTGTGGCGCTGACCACCCACCCGCATCTTGCGCCGAGGTTAAGAAGAGTAAATCTATATATCTATTTCCCCTCCATGATCCCTATAGAAGTTTATGGGATGACCTTTACCTTTATCACAAAGTTGGTTTCTTGCTTATTTTGCAGTTTGTTTACCATTCATTACGTCTACAAAGCGTTCCTCGTGCACGCCATAAAGACATATATGGGAAGGAGATGTATAGTTGCAATCATTCTTAACCTTAAAAATACATGAAGAAGACTGGTTGACTTCAAGCCCCGGCCGCTGTACCTTCGCTATACCAACTACGCCACTCCGGTTCCTCATTACGTCTGCAGTTAATAGTAACTTTGTAACGAACTTTAACACAAATTCAATATTTTTTGCATTAGCTTTATGACATATTCATGACAGCTTATCGCGACACATTCTTGTAGCAAAAGCTAATGCACAAAACGCGTAGTACAGAGTTTCTGCAACTTCGCTGTTTGGTTGACAAAAACATAGTACGCGTTTCTTACTCTTTTGACAGTAAACTAACATTCAACACCGCATTACAAATACACTAAAAAAGATAAAGTCTCAAATTGATATATATTGACAAGATGCTTCATTTAATTGCATTTTGACTCACTTAAGAACTCATACGTGTCAATAAGACTTCATCGTCTACTACGTAAGAACCGTCCGCCCAATTATAAAACCATGGCTGTGGAATGCAATTAGTAGCCTTAAAATATTTATTCGCGCCGGTCCCAGTGACTGGGCGATCTGAGGTGTAGGTCCGAGGCAGCTTACCTACCGAGATTGTGGGTTCGAATCCCGCCGGGGGCATGGATGTTTGTCTGCTGTGAGTGTTGTGAGTTGTCAAGTAGAGCCGATCACTCATCCAGAGGAGCCTCACCGACTGCGTTGAGCCCTTGTGTGTGATCTAGAAACCTCAAGAATGAGGAAGCCATGGCACGCGTTAAGCCGCAGCGCCAAAGGGGGGGGGGGGTATTCTTAGTAGACAGTGTATCATCGACGGCCTCTTGCTCCTGTTGCAGCACTTAATAACCATCCTGGATGAGATACCGCTTTCTAAACATTGCCGGCCGGTGAAACCTATGCCAAAATCAGCCACTGGGGACAATTTTACATACCCTTCAGACAGAATATGTATAGCTACTGTAGAAACTGGAGGTGTATGAATGTCATGTTTGCTAGCACATTTTCAAACCTTGCAACTACTTATGGTCATGATGAAGTGTTTGCAAGTGCAATTTCAGACCTCTGTAGTATAAATTTATAACGCTATTACCGGCAGCGTAGAATCTGTGAAATGGTGGTGTACAGTATATTTCTATTTGCTAATAAATTAACATCAGGACGAATGAAGTGTGCAAATTCGTAAAAACAAGAAATTAAAATTAAGTGTAAACATAATACAATAAAGGAAATGGGTGTTACTAAAATCACGCGTTACCTGCAGGGTGTGCAAGATTATGCAGCTCCCAAATATCGAGTTTTGTATACTGCTTCCTTAAATGACTTGCCAGCGAAAGACTGTGAGGATTTTTTTTAAAGAACAATTACTGAGGATTATTTGTAGGAGGATGTAGTGACATTTTTCGGCACACTGTTAAATTTATAGCATGCATGTCACATTAACATCTGTCAACTGTCCCAAAATAGTGGGATCTTAACGGACTAACCTTTACTATTATTCTTTTCTCTTTTGTTTTTAAGTGGAAAACGGAATGTGGGAAATATGAATTCTTTCTTCACATACTGAAAAGCGTGTCCTAACTTTATAGTCTGTAATTCTCTGTTAGTTTTAATCTATGTTTATAAAAATGTCAACAGAGCAGAGAAACGCTTTTATGTACTGAAATATTAGGTCTACGTTACGGTTCTCTTAGGCACTTCAGTCAATAGTGAACCTTTTCTTTGACTTTACACATCAGCTTCTTACAAATTCTCTAAAAATCGTAATTATAATTACATGAACCACTTTATTTGCCCTTAAATAATTCTAAATAATAATAACAGTAATGAACAATAATACAAAATAACAATAAACGCATTTTATCCACAAAATAGACCCTAAATACACGAGTATCCTTCTGTTTCGCAGAAAATTACCGATTATTCACTTCATATGATAACAGACTATTTTTGTAATATCGATGCAGAGTATTTTCTTGGAGGTGCTACGAATCTGAGTTTAAATATTGTTTAAATGTGTTCGTCATCAGTATATTCGGCCACACACCACCATCACCAGTATTTGCTCTTCAATTCTAAAAACGTGTAGTAAGGCAAGAAAGAAAAGCCAGTGAAGATATGTTGGCATTTACGGTAAAGTCCGATTTTTTTATAGGTCGTATCACATTGTTACTATTAATACTGCTACTAGAAGGTGTAGTAGTAGTAGTAGTAGTAGTACTCTGGACGCTTTATTTATTTATTGTCTATGTTACGACCATTGTCAGTATCTCGGATTATATATTCTCGAATAGCAAGGTGTTTGGTGAATAATGAAGAGGAGAGGATTTGACAGCAAACGGTCTTGGCCGAGTTAAGGTACTGTCCTGGCATGCACCTGCGGTGAGGAAAACCATGAACTTTTCGGATAGCCATTTTTCCGGCAAAGTTTCAAAGCGGACACCTCCCGAAAACAAGTCAAAAGTAGTGGTGTAGGGATGGGGCCGTATACCACAGAATACTCAACTTTTTGTGGGTTTTCTCGAACTCGATTCAGTTCTTCCGACAAAAACAGTATTCTGGCCCTCTGTTAAGCTAATACGTATTTCGGTGAAGGGAAGAGGGCAATTATTGAGTCCGGGGTTTCCCGACCGGTTATCTACGCCTATGGTCAGAAACATTACCGTTTGAGCCAATATACTCGGTTTCAGATAATTATTAGGATATTTGATTGGACATACACCTTAAAATTCTGTTTCATTTAACTTGCTATAAAGCATTTCTCTGCACTGGCATACATGTGTACTAATCCTGTACGTGTTTTCTTCTTTCCGTGTTTTACTGACAGTTTTTTCATGCCTTGTTCTTGATCTGTCTTTCCTGTCACACCAAACAGACGTCACCACCGTCCTGCTGGTGGATAATACAGGGCGACATCGAGATGGTCGGTTCCATAACAAGGCTGTCGGTCTTTTAACATCGACAGCGCGTACATTTGTCCAAGAAGGTACGACCACCGAGTTTGCAACACAGGTCGTAGGCACGACTCTTGACAACGGCCGTCTCTATGCTCAAGTGGTTACCACTAGCTCCAGAGTGTTCTACCACGGTGATACTACGGGTCGAGACAAGACTCGCACAAATCTTGATGAACTGGTATTCCCACCCATAACTCTCGTGGCCGACATAACACGTCCCTCAAAACCAATCCAAGTGCTCCCTTCTCACACCGGAGATTCAGTCATAAAAATCGAGCCATTTAGTTATGCCAAATCAGGTAACATCTACCAGACTGCCCTAAATGAAGAGCACACGCCTCATTCTAGATACATTGGGGAACACACCAGAGCGGGCGGTAATGTTATAAGCACATCAGTAATCAATCATAAACCGCCTGGCACGCATCAGGGGCCTGAAGTAGACAACAGAGATGAGCTAGAAGAATTATTCTTGCAAGCAAAAGCAAAGAAACTCATAAACAAGCACTACCCTCCAACTAAAGATCACGAAGAAGACTCCGAGAACCTCTTGAAAGCTAAACGGATGGAATACTTCAACAAGAGAAATACGGGAGACGCTGGAGAAGGTCAAGATTCTGAAAAGAACAGCGTAAATCCTGCTAGAGTTGTGCGACCACTGGATGGTTTACCGACATTCACGGTTCGCCATGAGTTTGCCCCAAGTGGATTTTCGGTAGATGACAATGAGGACTCGACTGAAAGCCACAATTTAGAGACAAATATTCGAAACAATAAGTTCAGATCAGGAAAAGCTTTCTTCGGAGGAAACAGGATGGAACATAGGAAACTAGACACTGTCACATACTTGGGCTTCTCTGACTTCACAACTACGGTCGGGGACACTGTAATAATATTCATGCCTCACACAACGGCTGCTGGGGGAATAAATCAAGGTAGAAAAGCCACTTCAATATCAGGAGATGCAACGCTAGCCCCGGAGTTGCAGCGCGTTAATACAGAACACCCCGTGTCTGTCGTGACTAGCGTCAGAACTTTTATGTCTCACACTCCAGGAATGGTTACTCGGACGATCACAGGTCATTCACTCAGCATGCAAACTGCTTTGCCGACCATGGTGGTGCTCGCAGAAACATCATCTCCATCAGTCACAATCCACCGCGACCACAAAGCTCTCCAGTCAGCCCAAATAGTGGAGCCAATAACCGAAAACCCACTAACTGATTTCGAAGATGCAGCTCAGTATTTAGCCCATGAACAGTCCGAAATGGCTGAGAAAACGCCAACAACTCCAGCACAAGATTTAATTACGGAGCCATTTTTCGGCACTGATAGTATTGATCCATCGTCAGTTTCTTATGATGACAAACTCGAGCCTTCCATCGAAGATGTTATTGGATCTAGCCCCGCCGAATCTAGCACTGAAGACAATGGGATTCAAACTACAGATTCTTTATCGTCGTTTTCTACTGCCCAGACTCAGTTGTTTGATACCGGTGGTGCTGAATTTCCTTTGGGATTAATAAAAGTCGTTGGTGGTACCGAGGCTCTAAATGGAACCACTACTTTATTCACTTCCCTAATATATGGGACGCATATTAATGGAAATTATGCCCAGGTCATACACTCAACGTCAAGTATATTCTTCTATAGTGATCAGACCAAAGTCGATATAACGAATGCACACAGATCCATACAACCTACTGCTGTCTTAGTCACATCACAGAATTCTGTCACCCATATAACAAATGTGCTATCAGAAACACCATTAAAAGTTGCCGAAGAGACAGAAGGAACTATGCCACCGACAACTTCACCACTAACAGTAGAGTCCAATAAAGAACTACCTCAAACAACAGAAGGTAACACCATTACCACTGCTGAAATATTCACCACAGATGGTGACAGTAGAACTTCACAGGATGAAATCTGGAGAACAACACCGACCGAAGAAACGACAGATTCCGATACATACTCCATTAATGAAGTAGAAACAGGAAGGAAGATTACCACGAAACCAAAAGAACAGACCACTGGTGAAAATGACACAAAGAACAAAGAGAGAGAAAAGGAACCTCATGCAACAGAAAGTGACGGTCGACAACCCGAGAATTCAAGAACGCCTCCGTCTTCAGCCACTGGTGGCTCAATAACTCAGCTCATACCCACCACAGTTTATAAGACTTTTACGTATCTTACGACGTTTTTTATCCCTGCAGAAGGTACATCGACAACGACGTCTATAAGATCTAGAGAGGTTACTAGTGCCGAGAAAAGTTACGTAACACGAATATTCAGTCCTGATGCTGAAATAAGCACAGAAGAGACACACTCCGCAATAAGCAGTGCAATACAACCATCCAGTATTGCCCCGTCCCCAACAGCTTCAATAGCAGACGAAGAAAGTTTGCATACTACACCTGAAACAACAAATAAAGATGAAGTAAATACAATAACTACACCAAACTTACCGGAAGAAAAGACGACAGTAACACTTGACGAAATAAAAGTTACAACACCTACGCCAAATATTCCAGAAGATAATGTTCAAGGCGAAGAGGAGGAGATTGAATTGATATTCAAAACTCTCTATACTACATACACATACCTTACGACTTTCTTCGAGGAATATACAACAAGTGTTTCCAGTCGAGAAGTGGTTGTTACAAATGTAATTACATCTACTGTGGACCGTAGTTATATTTTGCACGCATCTGATCCAGCTGTTATTGGGTTATTAGCCCACGAAGATTCTCTCGTAACACCATCAACAGACTCATCATTGTCTATAGAACCAACTCCCACAAGTGTCGGTGTAGGAAGGCCAACAACGAAATACTTCCCAGATTTGGCTTCAAGTTCTGATAACGATTTGTTTTCTACCGTAATAGAATCTGTAGATCTTGAAAAAGAACTAGCAACTCCGACGCCTATGTTAGATAAATATGGAGAATCAGGAATATCTGACAAAGAACTGAAAACTTACTATACCACTTACACATACTTCACAACTATTTTAGTTGACGGTGAAACTGAAATTTCAAGTAGAACAGAGATATATACAAATATCGTAACGCCTAGTGGTCTGCTTTCAAGTCCAACTGTGTCCAGGATCGAACCTACAATATCGCTTCGTGAACCATTATTTGAGAAGGACTCAGATCTAGATATGGTAGGCCAAGTTGAATCTCCTCGACAGTCTGACCTATACTCAAATGTTGTCGAGTCTTCTCAAGATATTAATCATATTAAAACGCCGGTATTAAAATCTACACCCCATTATTCATACAGCAGCACGATTTCTCGCTCACATAAATCCCCGAGTTCCGGAAGTGAACGTTCACGTGTAAATTCTGGAGATGTGGACGATGAAGAAAATAGCATTTTCCCAAGAAATACACCGAGAACTGACAGTAGTTATGCGACCATATCCAGATCACGTAACAGTGCTATCATGCAGACTGTATTAGAAGAAACTACATCGCCAAAATCTCCAATAGCATTCCGAGAAGCAGAGAGTGTTATAAGCAGCACACCAGTGGCTGCAGCTTCGTCATTAGTTTCAGACAAACTCGCTGTTGTCGAGACAATGAGTACTGATATCAAAAGCAGCAGCTCTGATGGAGGCAGAGTTATGATGCTGGAGAAAAGAAACGACAGACATCCGTTATTTGAAGACCAAATTAGCTCGGAAAGCAATACAGAGGAGCTTGAGCCATCTCCAACTTTGCTTCTTCAGACGAGCTATACGACATTCACATACTTCACTACAATCTATAAGGGTTCTTCGAGTGATGTTGTCAGCCGTTTAGAGACGGTCACCAATGTTGTAACAGAAACACTAACCCCCTCAGCGGCTCCAGCCACAATTGCTCCAGAAGACGCTACTCTGCCCATAACATACTTCACAACTTTCACTTATTGGACAACATTATTTAAAGATGGCAGTACTGTGGTTACAAGCAGAGAAGAAACAATCTCAAACACAGTGACACCCACCGTGAACCCTTCATCGTCGAATGCAAGTGTCTTAGAAATCACCACAACACCAACATCAGAAGAAATAACTGTCCCATCATCCTCGCCTGCTTTAACAGAACCCGTGACCTTCTATACCACGTACACTTACTTCACCACTTCTTATATTGGTAACAGTACTGTTTTGAACAGCCGACTTGAGACTGTGACGAATATTGTAAATGAAGTTGCCAGTGATGTAATAGGCCGCGCTGTCGGTAGTGGTGCAACCAGGCAGAATATTCTTGAGCCAGCGGCAAAAACTTCGACGCCCGTAGGGTCGTCCTTGCCACTGCAACCAACTGGCCTTCTGTCAACAATTCTAACTAGTGAAGTAAACAGTGGAACAACAACATTATTCTCCACTGATGTATATGGTACATTCATAGACGGCCTGTACGCACAAGTGCTAGAAAGTTCCACTGAAATAGTCACCCCGACTCCAGTCTTTCCAGAAAAATTGAATCTCGTTTTGAAACCTACGGGGGTTGTGTCCTTACATGAAGGCAGAATTGTGGATGCTGATGGAGTCAGCACAACATATTTCACTACTAAAGCCATCGGAACGTACATCGACACTCTCTACGCAGAAGTGGTTGAGAGCACAACATCCATTAATGTAAACACTGAGAGACAATCTGTTCTTGCAGCAATAAGCCCAAGTACAACGGAAGGCGTGAAAGTACAAAGAACTGGACTGGTTCGTATAGTTGAAGGTTCTATAGTTAAGGAACAGACTACGACGTTTTATGAATCCAGGGTAGTGGGTACATTGATCGATGGGCGATACGCGCAGATCATTGAAAGCACTTCGAGTTTCAAAGTAGCTGTTACACCCACTTCTATTCCCGGTTCCAGGGTCAACGAAATCGCTGCTACAGCAGCTCTAAGCTCGCATGTCTCTGTAACACCAACACTGTCCTCAACTACGTCACCCACACCGGCTGTTATAGAGAGTTCGCTAAGTGAAGGAAGCGGCACCACCGAAAGCGAGACGGAAGATGACGGAGATAACGGAGAAGATACCGAAGGTGATGAAGATGCTAGTAAGAACCGCAAGAAATCAAGGTTGACATTTTCAACAAGAAAGCGGACCTTCACGCCTCAAATCAGACCATTCGCTTCAAGAAATAGGCCAACCTTTAACCCCAAGAGAAAGACGGCAATAGGCAGCAGTGCTACAACAATTACGAGAGCAACAGTTACGCCTACCATAACAGCAACACCAGCTGCAAAAACTGAAACAAACGGCAATGGAAAGGGTAGGTTCAACAATAACAGACGCGGCAGTTCTTCCGGTTTGTACAAGACAAACTACAGTGACATCAGAGCAACACCTTCTGGGACAACGGGCTCAAGAAGAACCTCGCGCTCACGAGGAACCACTGGAGGTGGAACGTCTTCAGTTTCCACTCACTACACTGGTCGAGGGCGTAGTTCTGTAGGAACATCTCGCCTATATGCAACGTCGACACCTGGTCAGACCGGAACGTCCAGAAGAGGAGGGTTTTACAGAAGTTCCTCAAGTAGAAGCGCAGTATCCTCGGATTACCCATTAAAAGGTTCCACGACTGCATCCCATCAGGGGGGAAGTAGCTCTCGCTTCCGTATTCGACCCACTCATTCGTCAATTCTAGGAAAAATCAGTAGTACAGCCTTTACCACGCCATCGACCGACGAAACACTGGAACCCGAAGATGATCCCACTACCATCATAACTGATGAGACGCCACACTTCACTGACGATGAACAGGATCCACCAACTCTGCCCATATCCACTACTACAGAATCTTCCCGCCGGAGCAGCAATCCTCTGTTACGATTTAGGCGGCCACCTACACTGAGAACTCCACAAACAACAAGCACCACTCCAAAACCAACTACAACACAGTCTTCGAGACGAAGTCCGTTGTTACGAAGACCAGCAAGTGAAAGAGGATCTATTACTACCAGATCTCCTACCAGTAACAGATATAACCCCGTGACTAACAGACAAAGGCCTGCAAACAGTCTGTTCCCTCCTAGAGGATTGATAAAGAAACCAGAAAAAGATGACGAAGAAGACAAGAAAAAGGAAGATGAGAATGAAGGCGAAGAAGAGGAAGAACACGAAGAAATCATAGAGGAAAAAGGGGATGATGGAGACATTGGTGATAATGAGTACGATGGATCTGAAACTACTGAGTCAAAAGAAAAACCAAACAAGTCGGCCAATAGACGAAGCGACAAAGCATACAATCCCGTTCACATCCGTCCGTTTGTAGGCTTCAACCGCAAAACGCGCACAAAGAGACAAGCAGAGTATGGCACTAAAAGTGGCACTGGATCTACGCGAAGTTTCACTCCTCGGTATCGCCGCCCTGGATTATCAACTCAAAGCCCACAGGAATCCGTTGAAGACCCGGAATTTGTTCAGGAAACAATGAAATCGACGTCGTCAAATCCCGCGAAGTTTACACCTCGACCAAGAACTTCTGCATCGACGCAACCTAGAGTAAGACCCACATCAGCATCTGCAACTGTGGGTAGATCTCAATTTACGCTTAGGAAGGAAGATACTTCTACAAACAGTCGCGCAAACTTCAGGCGTCCTACAACGTCTCCACCAAGAAGACGAACAACAAATAACAAACCGCCTGAACCGACGGCAACAGCACAGAGACCCAAACCGCCGAGGCTTAGAACTCAACCAAACAATCGCCAGTCTGAAGCCACGACATATGCAAGGTCCAACTCCCGCCGTAACCCCAACACGAATAGAAGAGGATCGACCAGAACCCGATACCGGGGAGAGACTTCCGACTTTGATACATACACCTACTCACAATCAAGCTTTGATGGAACCATAACAGTGACCCATCGCGTCCCCACTGAAGTCACAATCCCTGTCGTGAATGGGCGAGTCACAGAATATCGTAATGTGATCACTGCTAGTGCAAGCACGGAGGTGTTAGGACCACATCAGTACACGGTGTCAACAGCTAAGGATGGTAATACAGTCTTGTATCTGACAAGTGAAGTTACTGGTACCTTACCAGGTGGAGTCACTGAGATTACACAGTTCGTAATACGTGAAACGCCAACCACTAGTGTGATATTTACACCAACAACAATTAGGGGACATAAAACCTCATATTCCCATATTGTACCAAGCACTGTATACGATGTTGAACAGGTTGTTAACACCCTACAACCACAAATATCACCTAATGCCCCACTGGCAAATATTTTATTGTCTCAGCTTTTATTGGGTAACCTTGGTTTACAACCAAACTTAAATCCTCTGCTTGCTCTCAACAATCCTGGGCCACCGCCAAGCCCTACAACAGAATTCAAGACAAGGCAAACTACTTATGTTACCACAGTTACTAAGGGAATGTCTACAGTTATTCCACTAACATTCAGAGGAAAAGAGATACTTACCACTATCGTGGACAGCTCAACTGAGGTAATTACCGCAACAGAATTTATTACAGACACAATCGTTGTTACACCAACTGCTGCTTTGAATGCTGGTAGTAACCAACTTAATTCTTTGCTACTGCCTGCATTGCTTCAGGCACAGCTATTAGGTGGACAAACCCAGCAACAGCCAGTGACAACAAATCCTCTCCTAGTTGGCCTTCAGCAGCAAATAAACCTGCAGGAATCAAAGCCAATCCATGACATTTCACTAGAAGACATAGCCTCTGAACTTCCATCTAGACGTCGGCAAAGACCACCTGACGATGCAGACAGGCTTGCTAGAGATTCTGAAAAGGAACTTCTTGATGACGATGCTGTGCAGAATGTTAAGGAAGAAGAAAATGGAAGAGATCATATATTCAAGACTTCAAGAAAGAAATCAAGAACAGATAAGAAACCTCCTGATCCTCCTCCAATATCAGCAGAAACAAGTGTTGTAACCCTGTATGTTTCTGGACGGCGCCCTGGTGAATTCAGTACTGTCATCTCAACAGTAACCCTTGGTGATGACAGTTCTGCTGCTATTAAGAAGCGAGAAGTTGAATTTGTTGCACCTGAGATGTTCACTGTGAAGGCATCACAAGTGCCTGAAATTGGAGGTTCTTTTCCTACTTCTGATGATGATGATGGTTACCTAGATCATTACATCATGTCTGCAATGAATGAGGTATCTGATCAAGACAGTGAAACTGAAACACAGAGTCTGGAAAGTATTGTTGGTGATGTCAGCACTTATGTCTCATCAGTTATTAATAGCTCATCACCATCCAGTGAGGTTCATGTATTAAAATCTTCCTCAACTGAAAATCCAACATCCTTCTCAACAGAAAACAAGAAAAAAGTATCTATGAAGAAAATTATTGCCAATGCCTTCAACACTAGCTCTTCTGCCGGTCATTTTTTATCCATTGGCCCCGCTGAGTTTGCCCCACTCGAGCGGAAGGTCAAGACTCAAGAAAATAGGGGCACACATAACCTGTCACGTAACAACAAAGAGAGCACAAGCAAAAGAAATATACAGTTACAACCTGAATCTAGAAACAGCACACTAAATACAGTTATTAAACAAACAGAAGCCTTGAGGAAGAAAAGAAATACTGATGTCAGTTTTGGAGGAACAGATTATGGTGAGGTACTGTCAAAAACATCATCTCATCAAAGGAGAAAAGTCAGAATTAAAGTACCAATAAATAGAAAAAAACTAAATGAAGATAAAAATGTGAATACAGGAGAAATTTTAACATTGTCAGAAGCACAACATACAGCCAGAATTTCTGATATGGACATTGGTGCAGAACATATTAAAAAACATGGACAAGGAGAAGTTCCTCCAACACCTGAATATGGTTCAAGGATGGTAAAGATAATACGTGGACCTGGACAAGCAAATTTAAATTCTGATGAAGATACAAACAGTCACCAACGAAGAAGAGTAGTGGTAACACGCCGCAAGAAACCAGAACATTCCACAGTTAATTATGTCCTTGAGGACATTTTCATATCAAGATCTGTACCCGTTGACAATACCCCAGACAGAGTTAAAGATGATCTTGTCATCACAACACACCGACCAACGAGAAACCTATTTTTCAGTAGTGGTAATACAGCTGTTGATGAGCGAGATCTGTACCTGGTTCCAACTACTGTAAGAGGAGACAAAGTCATCATGAAGACAACACCAGGCCGTAGGCGTGTAGTTGTTACAAATAAACGCCCTATTGTTGTGACACCAACTCATAGGCGTCGTATTGTAGTTACAAAAAAGAGGCCTGTTGCACAGTTTGAAACAGACATTGAGCCAACATATGTCATCCCTGACTCTATGTCTACTTTATACTCATATAAGTACACTGTGCTGAACAGAGATAAAGGACTGAATACTGATGCAGAGAACATGGTTAAAGTTTCACAGATATTCATGAGTGGAGAAATTAAACATAGAGTCCATGATGGTACAACTTCTGTAGAAGACAGCAAGAAGCATGGATATGATGAAGAAACCACTATTCCATTTAAAGCAGAAGCAGTGCTGGTGAAATCAATGACTGAACAAGACACTGATGCTTTAACTTCAACACAAGCAAATGACAAACATCAGGATTCAACTCCTTCTAGCAGTTTTTCATTTACTGAAGTGTCTACATCCAAACTTACAACTATTCCAACCCCACAAATTGAATCATCATTTTATGTGCCCACTCGCCATCTTGAGTATGAGACACCATCTTTCGAAGTGTCAACACAAAGTTTACAACTTGCACCACTATCAATGAAGATTTCACTGGTCACTGTCACTGATAATGAGACAATCAAACCACTAAATTTTACTTCTGTACAGGAACCAGAAAATGATTTCCAATCTACAAGCACAGAAGCAGATATAGGCATAGGGGAACACAATAAACACATACCAGTGAAGGAGAAAGATGGTCATGAGAAAGATACAAAGTATTATCAAAAACATGACAACAGAAAAACCATGGCCACAGATGAAATTATAACTGCATCAACAAACACAACCAACGACAGTTTACTTTCACTAACAGGAGAAAATGTATTTGATAGTCCACGGTTTATCCATCCAACACGCTTCAGCATTACCAGGCGACCTGGACGTACAAAGGCAACTTTCCCAGGTAGACGCCGTACATCCATCCTGACACCATCATCTACAGTTAGCAGTCACAATATCCACAGCAGTAGTACTAATAACAAGTCTTCCTACAGAAGTAGACGCCCCACAATCTCTTCCAGAACATTTGGACGCAGTTCTAAAGCCCACATACATCTGTATACAACACCAACAACCAATATTTTTACTGCAGCAACATCATCAAACTTGGAGGACATTCCTTCTTATAGTCTGTCACATTCTCTCTCAAACACTCTTTTTGATGAAAGTTCCATAAAGATGCACATAGATTCTGAATCTTCTTTTGAGAGCCTGCCCATTTCTTTATCAGCATCAGCAGTCCTAGCAACCACAGCCAGTTCCCCAACAATTGTACCAGACATCAGTTCAACAGTTGTGCTGGAGACAATGACATCAACAAGACTGAGAACATACACATATATTGTGACTCGAGTGGCTGGTCAGGAGCAAGTGGTTACATCTACCACAGAGGTGAAACCTCATGTAACAACCATCGTTGTAACAAAGACACTGCCCGTGCTAGCCACAGGTGAGTCCTTCTCCTCTTCACTTTCTCTGTTCTCATCCCCCATCTTTCAAATGCACCATTTTTGTCATATCTGTGATATTCATAGGTCCATTTCTCGCATGTTCTTTGCCTCCGTTTGTTAAAATTCTTGCCTTTGCTTCTACCCATACTTTCTGTCCCCATAATTCTGTAGTCTATATTCTCTACTGTGTCTGATTATCTAAACATGATTGCAAACTTCTGAATTGTGAAGTTCATACTGTCTGTCTGTTACGATTTTATAAGCTTGTGTCTACCAGTGTACATTTTAGTTTCAAATTGTATTTTTTGTATTGAAAGTTGTATTGTTTTATATACAGTTACACAGATTACAACTTTAAAACAATTGTGGGTATATCCTTACAATATGGGGATCAGTTACGTATGCCTATTTTGTTTGCATAATATTTTAACAGGGTTTTGATATTTATTGGCAGACATCCATAACTGTCTCAGCAGATTATTATAGCTCCTAATACAGTACTTGAACAAATTTTTATATTTTTGCAATAAACCAAATTTGGTACCAGTTCTGCCTGTGTTAGGCGGTTTAAATTATATTTGTTCTGGGTCTACTAATAATATACAAAAATAAATGTGTGAGAATGTTGGAAATATGTGTCATGTATGGGTATTCATATGATATAGTGGGTAAAGTATGTGGTCCTCACATTGTGAAGTTGTTCCCAGATTGTTGAAAAAGTGTGTAACATGACCCAAAGCTGTCAAAAGTAGAAGAGTTTTATACAGTTACAGGTGGACGGAAGACATGGAACATTGTAATAAACAGATTTCTTCAAACTTACCGCTGATGTGAGACTTCCCTATGTCAGTACTGTCAGTATAGCAAATATGAATATTGTGAAAACTTGCAAGGAAGAATGGAATTAAAATAACCCCAATAAAACTATGGCTACAGAATCAAAAGGCCAATGTACAAAGTCTATGGATACTACCACAGAACTAATGAAAGACCTCACATAATAGTTTGCCCATATCTGAGTTTTTAGGTGCATAGTGCATTTACATGCTGCAGTACTACATAGTGCAGAATCAATAGCAGTGTTTGATTTAGTGAATTTTAAAAACAGTAATCTACTGTGACTGGTCTGGGGACATAAACAGAACACAGAAGGTAGAGCACGTCTGAAACATGATGGCACACGTGCAGAAACCAGATTTGGTCTTTCAGCAAAACAGATGAGCCCATTTAAATTGGCGGG